>Ga0209489_100506_pt1 | contig 73081 bp, 28 predicted proteins | sample SiratrowhiteBW_FD_187527 | JGI IMG/M metagenome (GOLD analysis project Ga0209489, IMG submission 187527) | Root nodule microbial communities of legume samples collected from California, USA - Siratro white BW (SPAdes) (version 2) | ecosystem: Host-associated > Plants > Roots > Nodule | place... | reverse complement strand
GTGTATCTTTGTAGTTTCATACTCTAAATGTTTAGGTATTTATATATTTTTATGTATAATATTGTCACATAACTCTCTTGATTTGTTCTTATTTGTTAAAATAATTGATTTCTCCTCCTTTTCTATATAGCCCAATTTTGTAGGCATTTATGTCCTTTACATAATATTGCCACAACACAATTTTCGTTTGCTCTTATTCATCAAAATAATTGATTTCTCCTTTTTTTTTTTACATTGATTATGTGATTTGAAGTGTTAGTTGATCGCTAATTTTTCTAAATTATACAATTTTAACTTGATATGTATCTTTAAATTTATAATGTCTTCCATTTTTTATAGGTTTTTCGAATTATGTAGTTTATATTATATGAGATCGTTTGAGTGGATTGTTTCTAAAATATATGTATTTTGAATTATGTAATTTGAAATACATATTTTATATTCTAAATTGAATAATTTTAAAAATAAAAGTTATATTTTAAAATAATTCAAAAGTTAATGATAAATTTATCATTGTTGACAAGTATTGAAAAAAACGTATAAAGTAAGTATAAGTACTAAATTCTAAATTATTTTTTATTCTACTACCTATTAACCGTCATTTCATCTTACAAGCAGTAAAATTCGTTTTAGTTAAATTAGGGGAAATTGTTATGAGAGTTAAAATTAAATGAGATTCTTATCAACAAATCCTAAGAAAGAAAAAAGAAAACGTAAAAACATGTTTAAATCAACTTATGATCCCACATTGCAGGTTCAGACTTTGTATTATTAGTCCCTATAATTTTAATTCCACATTTGATTTATTATTTGATATATTACCTAATTATTAACAAAATATATTAATGTACCTTTTAGGACAACAAATGTTAAAATTTGATACTAAACTATATTATTAACATCTTAATTAATTAACTAATATTATTATCATTAAAGAATACATGTAATTTTCTATTAATAGTTGAAAGATATATTAAGAGTGGACAGAAAATGTTTAATTTTTAAAAATTGGAAAGACCAAATATGTAAGAAATTTTTTTATAGAAACTAAAATTAGATATTCATAAAATTATAGAGATTTGAATTTAAGACCAAAAACTAAGAATTTTCAATATAACATCAATGCTTGAATTGTATCTGAAAGTTATGAAGTGAGTTAGTAGATGCAGCCCAACATACAAAGATAGAGGAAACTAATGAAAAAAAATAGTTCTGCTATATTATTGTTTTATTTATTATTATAGCTTTATTTCATTATTTATAAAATATACATTTTGAAAGAACTTCGAAAATCAATTACAAATAAACCTCAACAATGTAAAAAATTACAACATAATTATGTAGCATAAAATATCTAATCAATTATATTACATCCGATATCAAATCCCTTATTCTTTTTTTTCTTTCTTTTGTATTTCCAGGATGATTCTTATTTTTCCTTTTTCTTTCGTATTCAAACTTCCATTTTTTCATTTTCTTTCTCTTTACTGGTTCGTCTTAACTTTGTGATTTTGTAACCTAATTAGACACTCATCATTCATTAATATTTTTTGTTTTAATTATGTAATTTTATAACCTAATTAGATACTCGTTAATATTTTTTCTTATGTAATAATTGATTTGAAAGTCTACATCAATGTTTTTGTGATAAATTAAAATTGTTAAGATAAGTTCAGTAATTCCATCATGATTTTGTTCTTCGAGGTAGTTTAGCTGGAATTACAAAAAAAATGTATATAAATAACATGCACTGATACAAATTATCCATAAAGTTACATAAATACTATAGTATTGAAATAATTAAATTAATTATTGTAATTAAAACATTATATTAATAAAATATTTTTTGTGAAACTATTTCCTTTTCTAGACTTTTTAAAATGGAAAGTCATCAATGTGACATTATTAAAGATAAAATACCAATTAAAAGTTTAATAATTTCATATACTTTTGTGGTTTTCTCGTATATATTTTTCTTTTAAAATCCACATATAGTTGTCAAAACAGACATGAGTAAACTATTCTTTTCGTTGACAGGTAACCACTATTCCCCACCCACACCTTTTTACTTTCATAATTTTTATTTGAATCTTATTTTTCATAATTTAAAAAATAATTTAATCACTATAATTAAATATTAATTTATTAGAAAGATAATAGTTGGTATTGAAAATTGTATTTCATTATTATAATATTTTTTTTAAGTAATATTATCAAGAGAGTGACGTGGCACGAGCTGGATATAAGACGCCGCAGAGAAATGAAATATTATTAAGCTTAAAATTTTGCATCATCGATAATATGATTAAAAAAATACAAAAAATTTAGAAAAAAAAAGGAACTTCAATTATAGAAATATTAAAACAATTAAATTAAATAAGTAATTTCATTTAATTTTGAACAGTAACTTTAATAGGGGGAAAACAAAAATTGATGACAATTTAAAATTTGAAAGGCAATAACTAAATTCCAATCAGAAAGCAGAAGCTAGTGATGAAGGTAAAAGCAAAAAGTCAAAAGGAAAGAGACACTTAATGAACAGAAGTGGAAGAAGAAGAGAAGAGAAGAGAAGAGAAGAGAGGGTTTGGTTGTTGCGTTGCGTTGTGTTGCGTTGGCGCTTTTCAATTGATTCACCGATCTGAACCGAATGGGGATTTTGTACGCGCTGGTAGGTCGCGGATCGGTGGTGCTGGCGGAGTTCAGCGGCACCGCCACCAACGCCAGCGCAATCGCGCGCCAGATTCTCGAGAAGATCCCAGGCAACAACGACACGCACGTTTCCTACTCTCAGGATCGCTACATCTTCCACGTTAAACGCACCGATGGACTCACCGTCCTCTGCATGGCCGACGACACCGCCGGCAGTGCGTTTTCCGATCTGCTCACTTCTCCTTCTTTTAATCCTAATTCCATCGCTTATTCGCTTTTAATGTTTTTGATTACTTCGTTGCAGGGAGACTTCCGTTCGCGTTTCTCGAGGATATTCATCAGAAGTTCGTGCGGACTTACGGACGAGCCGTCCACTCCGCGCAGCCTTACGGAATGAACGAAGAGTTCTCTAGGGTTTTGAGTCAGCAGATGGAGTATTACTCCAGTGATCCTAACGCCGATAGGATCAATCGGCTCAAAGGTGAAATGTCGCAGGTGTGGTGCTTTTTCTCTTTGCTTTTTTGAGTAATTGAAAATTTGGAACTAATTGTTCGGCGAGTGTAACAATGGTAATTAGTGAGTTCATAGCTAGTATAATTACATTTTGCATCAATTCCACTCCGTTTCATCCTTGTTCAATAATTCAACACTGTCGAAGTTAACTGAACTTGATAGTGGAACATTAAATTTATAATTAATGGAACAGATACATCTAATAATGATTAGTGAGCAGCGTTTCTATTTGATATATGTTCTAAGAGAGTTCTGCACTGCACTTTGACTTTACATTTCATACTTAGGTCTCGTTAGGATAAGCTTCTATAAAAACACTTATAAGAGAATAAACAGAGATAAAATTAAGCAAACTTCTCCTATTAAGTTAAAATCCTGTTATGCACTTTAGCTTTTGGAGAAGCTAAAGTTAATTTTAACTTTTTAATTTACGAGAGAAGCTGGATTTATTTACCACTTTATTTTCCTTTCCCATTTGTTGAGAAGTTTATCTGAACCGAGCCTTATTTTTGTTCACTTGGTTGTTTTGCTCTCATGTTTGTAGTCTTTTCTTCTGGGTTCTTTAACAGGTACGAAATGTCATGATAGAAAATATTGACAAAGTTTTAGATAGAGGTGATCGGTTGGAGTTGCTAGTGGATAAAACTGCTAATATGCAAGGAAATACATTTCGCTTCCGGAAACAAGCTCGCCGTTTCAGAAGCACTGTCTGGTGGAGAAATGTCAAGCTTACGTATGTTCTCAATCTGAACCTCAGTCTTATTAGCTGAACTTACTAGAAAATCCTACTTTCTTTTGCATGAATCTGAAACCTCATCTCTATTCTTTTTGTATAATTTCCTGCATGATCAACTGGATTTTCCTAAATGCAGTATGTGCCGATATTCTTGCAATAATTTAGAGCGCGCGCACACACACATATTTTCAATAGAATTTCAGAGGACTCTTATGGAAACCACCTCGGCTTAAACTTATGCGGGAAACTGGGGGATTTAGGTAGAGGTTTTAGGTTGAAACTTGAAGTGTTGGTAAAAACTTGTAAATATGCTAAAACAATTTTCTTGGTAGAAATAATTTCACTCGTTAAAGTTTTCTTTTAAGTATAAAAGAAGAAAAAGTATTAGAGAAAGGAAGAGATAGAATTGAAAAAGGTTGGAGGATAAGAAATCCTCAACAAAGACAAAAGAGTAGAAAAAACAGAGACAAATGGAAGCTCCTAAAACCTACTTAAAGCAGGAGAGTTGTGTAGTCTCATTGCATACTGATACACTTGAAGAGGTGAAAATGATTTTATCTCATAACAAATGTAGAGGTGAGGATACACCCTTGAAGATGTGGGTTTTCTAATCAAACAAATTCTCATAAACAGTGCATTGCCACAACATTTTTATGTCCCTTCTTCTTACCAAAACCTTTCAAAGTGAATATGTAAAAATTGATCCAGTGAACTAGAAGACACCCATGCCTCACCAAAATTATCTAAAAGTTCATTCCAAAACTATTGTACACCCGAGTAATGGAGAAATAAATGCGGCAGACTTCAAACTTAGATCTAGCTTCTTTGGTGTTTGAAAATCACACTTTCTAATAAAAACACGATTACCAATATAAACCTATGGTTATTAATTTGGACATGTTCTAATTATTTCAATGGTTCAAAATTAATTTTATCAAAATCAATTATAGGCAACTTTATAACAAATGGGCCCTTGGTTGAACACATTTAAGGGGAAGGGCCATGTGAGGGTGTCTAACTTGCAACATAAAGGTTTCCGAGAAACCCAAAAATAGTGCTGTCATCAAGGTTTCAAAGAAACCCATCATCAAGGTTTCCAAGAAACCCATCATCAAGGTTTCCAAGAAACCCAAAAGTAGTGTTATCATCAAGGTTCCATATTCTCATATGATATAAAATTATAATTGCCAAGCTATATTTACATGACAAATCCTCCTACATTCGATTCATTTTTATATTACTGAGAGTGTGCAACACCTTTTTAAATATAATAAATGTTAAGTTTTTTCTGTGGTGAGAGTTCCATTAAGTAAAATTTGAATTTAGCTCTACTAGTTTTAGGATAATTTCCAATAGCAGGCAACAAACTGTTTCAATTGTACAACCTCATCCTAACACCATTACTCAATCTTTAACTATAGTTAGACAATGCTCTGTTTTTGGGTCTTACTGACTAAACAGTTGCATGTTGCAGGGTTGCACTTATTGTCATCCTACTTGTGATAGCTTATGTGGTGCTGGCTTTTGTTTGCCACGGGCCTGCGCTACCATCTTGCATTTAGTGAAAGATTGGCAAGTGAATTCTATGTGTGCTTCCTTGTCGTCTTCAACTTGCAGAGGTCACTTTTTTACCTGCCTTTGATTTGCAGATTCCATTTCTTCAACTTATATTGCTGGGTTGTCCACTTTCGTGCTAGTGAATATCTTGCCATAGATTGAAGTGTTCTTTTTTTCATGAGGTTTGAGGGGCAAAAAACTTATTGTATCATGTCTTTTATTGTATTCTCATACCAGCCAAAAGATTTTAATTTATGTATAGTGTTGCAGCTTGAGGGTGTCAATGTGTCATGAATGTTCTTTTGTTCAAGTTGGGGAAGGGTAAGTCTTAAATTCCATTTGTTCCTTCATAGCTCAATGAAGCGGTATTCTCAAACTTCTCGGCCCTTGTTCTCTTGTCAAATTGATGCACCTGAACTGCATCAGCGTAATGTATATTTTTTAATTTATCCGTCTTCCCCTGTTTTTAACCTTCTTGCTAGAACCTCAAGATGGCACAAGCTTCTATAAATCAAATCGTCTTAATTTTGAAAAAAAAGGATATGTAAAGGTGGACCATGGAACAGTTGTTTCAGCTGTAAGACACCATCTCCAACGTGTGATACATTGACAGCATGTTTGGATCTGTCTGTCTAGCCATAAAGCTAATAGACGTCAGTAGAAGTGATTCCCTTAATGAAGCCTTTTTCTTTTCGCATTTGACATGAAAATGGCAACAAATGTGAGTTAAGGGAACAACGGTGTGAAGTAATTCATGCGTCACTTTTTCACCATTAATCAACAACTTAAAATACTCATTCTTCCTCTGTGACTCATATTACGAAGAAAATAATCTTTTAAGATTCTTATATTTTTTTTAAAATTATCTGAAATTTTGTAAAAGTTTTTAGATTATGTATTTGGAAAGAAACGAATGGAATACATAATTTGAAATTTATTATTTCGAATGATTTATTTTGGATCATTTAATAATAAGTTTTATTGCTGTAAAATATTTTTTTTTTTTATTTTAAGTTTGAAATATTTTCTGGAGTGTTGTTTTTGAAAGTGTATTAGTCCGTCAGAAAGTAAAAGGAAAATGCGGTATGGAATCCTGGTGGTAGCGGGCGTAAATCCGCAGTCACAAATAAAGCTTAAGGTTAAACACTCAAATTTATTCTTCTTATTGTGCTGGTAAAAAAATCACTTCTATCACTATATAATAGAAGGTCTAAGAAACAGTTACGCAAAAATTATAAAAAAAAAATATCGAACCCAATAAAGTTTATATATTAAAATATTAGTGCATATATTTATATACAAAATCTGGATTATATATTTAGTTATAAACATTTCATTTAAAAATAACATTTATTATGATTTTTTTCTTTCTTCAATATTTTAAAAAATTACTCTTTTAAACTTGCTTCAGTATATTATAATTATTAGCTTATTTCTTAACAGTATTTCAGCCCAAGTTTGAGGTAATTGCTTGCTTTCTGAGGGCTACGGAATGATAAAGCATTATATTTCCAACTATGAAAACTTCAACTGCAACTATATTGTAAATGTCTAAAAACAATGCAGATTTTGTAACATTGTTCATATAGTAATTATAGAAATTGTTTCATCGTTTTGCACTTGTTCTCTTAATTATTTTGTTCCTTTTTCACATAAATAAATCCTAATCCATATAAGTCCTTCTCTTTCTTTTCATTCGGGTCCAAAATCTGCAAAGTCCAAATCATGTCTTCAAACTCTTGAGAGGTAACTAGCACAAAGGAAAAATTTCCTGTTTTCATTCTGTTGTTTCTTTAAACCAAATGTATTATGTATGGTATGGTCAATCCATTTGAAGTGTTGAGCCTAAATGAATCAAACTTAGCGAGAACTAGATGACTCACTACTGGGCTCCTATAGACGTTGAAGTTTCTTATTTTCCTCTCATGAAGAGTAATGCAAAAATGACCAAGGAATTTGAATTAGGTGGTTGTACAGATCACTACCATCAACTAGGTTAAAAAAAAATCAAAAACTGATCTGAAAAACTAATAATCAATTAAAATTCAAACTTTTTAAATTGATTTAGATTTTTTTTTTTCAGTGAAGTAGAGTATCATCATATAATATTAAGTTCATATATCAGAAAGATAATATTAGGAAATAGAAAAAAATACAACAAAACCATAAATCCAATTTGAACCAAATTATAAAAATTAATTTACTTTGATTCATATTTTTTTACAGGAAACCAAATATATATTTTTAACTAAAAGAAACAAGAAAATGAACAAATATTTAGAATGGAAAATGCACATTATACATTTAATCATTGTTGAATATTCCAAAGCACCCAAATACACGACTGATGAAAAAAAGGGTCTTGTCGCAACAAAAAACAAAAACTTATCAATTAGTCTAGCATTAAATCTAAGAATCATGCACCTGTTAATACTACATCATTGAAATCATTTGCATCTGATTATTATTATACATATATATTTTGAAAATGTTCAAAGTTTAAATATAGTAGGTATATTTTTTTTAAGTTTTTTTGTCAATAAAAAGCATTTTAAGTTTATAAATAGTGGGGTTTAAGTAAAACTCAGTGCATGAAAAATTGCATTCATAAGAGACAAAAATAAAAACATACAATATTTGTTTGTAATTTTTCTTGAAGTGAAAGATGGGACATTTGCTCCCCTTCACATGTGAATAGGTTTCCTACTGAAGACAACTACAACTAAACCACTTACATTCTTACAGCACTTGTTTTTTTCCTATGTGGTCACATATATACATTGAATCTTCATCATGCTGGTTCAAAAATCTTGAGCAAGTGCCAGGGGATTTTATTTCAATTACTGGTTCCTTTGGAATGAAATTGCAAATCTCACAATCATACTTAAATGAGACATGATTATCCAACTCTAACATTGTAATCAATCAGCTAGATTAGAAGTTGTATTGGTGAAGCTTCAATCTCTCAACAAATGTAACTCATCCATGATTCCTATGGCTTCAAAATCTTCAAATGATACATTTCCTATGCTCTCAGCAGAAGAGTTCATGATTGTGTCAGTGATGACAAAAGTACTTCTCCATAATTTGTAGAAATTACCCCCATAACTCCAAAAGGTACATTTGATAATAGAAATCCACTTTCAATATGTATCAATAGCATAGATTGATAAGGAAGTTGATTTTGTCCCTTATATGATCAGATATAAAACTTCCCTTTTTGCTTCAAGATTTTTTGCCACGTTTACCTGATTAGTAATGGCACACCCCATCACTGACCACATTATGCATCTTCACATGGTATTGTCCTTTCTCTCAATGCATTACAAGACAAGATTATATTAGCTTCTTTATCCCCACATTCACATATATAGCTTCTTCCTATGTCCAATGACTTGTAACCATTGACACCACCCCCACATGAGACCAACCCCACTGCATAATCTTCCCTATTGATTTTCTGATCTTCAATAAGCCACATTAGCATCAAGAGTTAACTAAAATAATCACACTTTCATTCTTTCTCTTCATCATTTAGTGGCTCTTAAATCCCTTAATCTGTTTAATGCTATCTTCCATTCATCAACATTCTGGAGCATATACCATGCTTCCTCTTCAGACAAGAAATGTGATTGAATTTTGCATTGGCCCTCCTTTGAAGTACATGTCTCTGCCCTTTCTTACACCAAGGGCACCTTATACAACATGATATTTGTATCAGAAAGTCATGAATGCAATTCTATACTGACATAAGGATGAGATAAGTAATGCAACATACAGATACAACTAAAGGTACATCTTTGAAGATTATAGACCTAACATAAAAGTTAAAGAGCTCATGTTTTGAAAGACAATATGAGTTATTCTGAAATATCAATATTTGTTAATGTTACACCCAATAGTTTCATATCAAATAAGAATTTAAGTTAAAGTTTGTTTAAATATATTTTTTTCTCTTAATTATCTCAAACGCTTTTTAAGAATAAAATCGTAACAAACTTTTCTAAATTAAAGAATTCTATTGCTATATTTAGATATTGTTATTCCCAATCTATATATAATGTTATATTGGAATAAAGGATTGGAAAATAAAATTGTAAAACGCGGTTAGCTAGGAATATCCAAAATATCCAACACAGATACAACTACTATTTTGAAATCTGCTTGATCAATCACAAAGCAATTCACGTGGAATGGATATTAGTATGCATATAACTGAGATACTGTTGGGTCAGTGAGAAACAAGTTTGTTTGTACTTATTTTTCCTGCATCAAAATAATCAGAACAAAAACATGTGCAACAGAGAAAACTTAAATTATACGTATAAAGGTGGAATGCACTACATAGCAGGAACATAACATACGGGAATGTAGTTCATATACACTTAGTTTATCCATTTTATATTACTATTATCACAAAACTCTTGTTTTTTAAAGTGGAGAGCAATAAGATACATGGCACTAGTTTTTGGCAACCCCAAAAGGGAAACAATCATAAATAATGTGAAAAGAATGTTCTTTTTGTTTTGTGAGCAATGATATGAAGTTCTTTGATACGGGTAAGGAGAGGAAGAAGCAAAGAATCTACAAATCTTCATGAAAACTTTCACATGCACAGTTATGTAACACAACCATGATGGTTCCAAGCAATGATGGTGAGAAGAAGTTGAAAGTTCCAAAGAATGCTAAAATAGGAAACCATAACAAATCTTTGAATCCTTGAGTTTATTTGAAGATAGACATTGCAATGCAAGTATATGAAAAATTTAGTAAACATATACATAATATTTTGGCTTTTCAGAAGCAATTCATGCTTGAAGTAATGTTTATTCCTCTTCCTTTGAAAATTTTCAGACTGAATAATGTTGGTGTTGCCTCAATCACTACCCTTTTTCTTATGAGAAAGGTTTCTTTCAAAATGGGTCACATGTGGCGTAAGTTTTAAGTAGCATTATATATATATAAAGAATAATTTCCTGATAAATACAAAAACTTTAGTGATTAAACATTCCTATAATTTTTTTATCAAATATTTAACAAGATAACATTTTGGTAACATGTTTCCCTTCATTTTAACTTTTTGTTTTTTGCACTTTTAAACCTTTATAGCCACCCCCTCCCTAATTTATGTCATTGCCAAGTTTGGCCAAAGAATTCACTTATTATAAGGACTGCCACTTCATGCTTCCTTTACTTTAGAACAAAAATGTGTCACTGCTTTATCTGCCATTTCTAGTAACACTCAACTAAATTCATATGTTTGGGAAACTTTTTTTGTTTGATTGTATAGAAAATGTGGTTTTTAAAGTAAGCTACATGTCCAAACACTAGTTAAAATTTAGTAAGAAAACATTTTCTATAAAAGTAAGTTGCTTGCATATGCATATGAAAATTTATAGTTTATAAATTTTTAACCATTTTTTTCCCTTAGAAGTTCATAGAACATGTATTGATTAGGATTTTGGACCACCATGAGGGAGAGATGATGGTGTAGGAATGTGACACCAAAAAAGGTACCCAAAAGACAAAGCCTACCAAGTCTAACCTCTTTCATTCACTCATTCTTTCATCATTTCATTGTTCTAACCGAAGCAGACAAATTGTCCAGAACACCAATTCACCTGCTACCTCCACAACCGGTCACCCCTCAACAACTCTGTAATTTTATTTGTGTCACAATCTTTGTTTAATTTATGTAACAATAAAATAACTACATAGTATATGAATATGTGCAATGGGTTTGTGAGTTGCAGTGTAAGCTAAGGTTCAATAAATGGACCATTTTACTTTGAAAACCTCTTTCATGTTTTATAATGAAAAAGACCACAAAAATACATATAAAGAAGTGTAGATGCCTCTACTACAAAGCCATAATTATGACTATGTGCTCTTTCTTTTTCACCCCTTTTTGGCTTTTTTTCTTTTTTGATAAAAAAATTGTGCAACTGCTTTTTATTAATGCCTTACTGGCATGTTGATTAAAAAAGGGAGTATCCATTTGTACTGTTCAAAATTTTTTTCCATAAAAAAAAGAAGCTGAAATTAGATATATTAAACTTTTTTTCATTCTCACACCTTTCGAGTTGAATTTTGATATACTAAATTAATTCTGATGCTATTAATGTATATTTTCTCAAGAAAAAACAAATAGACATCACGTGCAAACATTTCACCTTTTCTTTAAACAGTTTTCTTATTGTATTTTCCTAGAACATAATGTGGCTTTTAAAATTTAGATTAACATGACACCCTTAATCATGATATGTTGAGCCTCAATATTGTAATCAATGTTAGGTGATCTCTATGTCTCAAAACTATTGGTTGAAGAATATTTTTGGTGATGAAAAAATTGTGGTTGTCATAATAATATTTGGTTTGAACTTCCTAATTTTACAAGAAGCAATTATTTTAGTGTGAGTTGACTCCAAACATGCCCTTTATTGCATTAATTCATCATAAATATAGATGTTGAACAAATATTGAATTACCAAGTACAACTCCATTTCATCATAAACCTCATTTTCCCCCTTTTAAACAAAACTCAGAGAAAATAGAAAAACATGTATTGTAGGTGTTTCATGATAGGGGTTAGAGGTTCATGTGCTCAACAGGAGAGGCAATCACATCACAAAATTCTTTTCCACCTCAACTTTCCAATTACTGGGAAAATCAAACTAATTGCATTTTAATTAATGAAATTTACCATAGTTACTAAATTGGCACAGATATATTTGATTGAGTTGATTTAAAAAAAAAAAAATCATATATACACACATCTAGTCTTTTGAATTTGATTATGAATTTATGTAGTTATTTTATTTTGAATAGAGGTTTTGAATTGGCAGTGTAAACCGTCAGTCAATTAAAAAAAATTATTACGGGTTTAACTTTTGAAACAAATTATTATAAAAGTCAATTTATCATAATTTAGTTATCTATATAATTAACATACAAGTCAATATGTGATATGACATAATTAAAATTGTCAGAGTGAATATATTATTGTTTTTTGGACAAAAAGTTATATAACTGAAATTACCTTCAATGTCATCAGATAAAACACTGATACACAAATTTATAACCATTTTCGGAAATTCAACTAGTTTCTGAATGTCATAGTCTTAGCTACTGAACTAGTTAAGTTTAAATATACAGAACAATCTCTTTCTGTTTAGGTTTCAAATCTTGTTAGTAACGTATGCATGTGGAGAATGTGTCAAAATTAGAAAGAAAAAGTGAAAAAATAGTGTTAAGTAATTTCTATTTACACACAAAAATTTTCATAAATAATCCAAACATGCAGTAACAAAAATTTGACCATCAGGCTATTTCTTTTACGATCAGACTTTTATTTGATATTTAATTAATCTTAATCAAAACTCTATGTTGAAATCAAAATCTAGACCTGGCAGACTTTAATTAAAAGAGTTAAATATTCCAAATAAAGGAAATGAAACTTAAGCTTTATAGTAAAATTTAAAAATGACAATTTTTTTTATCCATGAACTGTATATATTATCTGTCTATTGAAACTAAAAGACATTTATGGGAAAGTTTTTAATTTCTTAGAAAATGGTACAAAGAAAATTTAAGGAGGTTAGTGAAATTTGAATTAGAATGAACATCCCAAACCAAAATCCAACCTTTCATATGAGACCATTATTTATATGTTTAGGTAACATTCATAATTTACAAGCACTCACTCTGGTATGTTGCTGACGTGGCAAAGTTTCATTGGACGTTACCTGACAAGACTTAAACTTGACTATATCGGACCCAATGCCCTTGGCCTCTCTCCCTCTCTTCCTCTCTCTCTACCCTTCTTTCTCTCTCTACCTTCCCAAGCACACTCAGACACCAGAAGTAGGTGAAAAGCAAGGAACCCTTCTTCTCTTGAGTTTTTCACATTATCACACAACCTCTGGTGCTTTCTCTTCCCACCTAATCTCCCAGAAAGTGCGAGAAAATCGCTGGGAAAGTGACGGAAAATTGAGCCCCAGAAGGGGAGAGGTGTTGTCCCTTTTGTCGTTCATGTGGGGATAGAATCAAGTTGGAATTTTTCAACCCTAGGAGCTGAAAGGTTGAGGCTTTTTGGTCAGATCTCAGAGATTTTGGTGGGTTTGCTGTTGGGGTTTGGAACTCACTGGGGGATCTCTGATGGGTTGACTCAACAGGGAACTGTGATTGGTTTTGTGGGGGTTTTGAAATGTTGAGAGATTGACGTCTTGGTTTGATTTTCCTTTTGGGGTTGATGGGGTGTTTGGGGGGTTGAAGTGAGTGGCAATGCTGGTTGTTTGGTGATACTGCGTTTGTGTGGAAATGTCTGCTTCTTTAGCGCCTTTTGAGCGTCCGAGACCTGGTGCTTCTAATACGGTATGCTTTGTTTTGCAGGGGCATGGATTAGTTTAAATTTTTGTTGCAAATTTTTATTTTGAGTCCAATGCAGACCGTAGGTAATGAAAAATTGAGTTTGAGATAAAGGTCCTGATTTGTTGACTGAACTGGCACATGTTTGGTTTGACCCTTGTTTGTGTTAGTTCCTTGACAATGTTGGTGATGGAAGTGGGATTTGGCCTTGGTGGTTTGTTTTGCTTGTAGAGTGTTGAGTTTGACGAGGGAATGTGTGCAGAGTGTATTTTGACCTGGTCCCAGTTAAATTTAGGATTTTGATTTCATAGCAGGGATTATTAGGTTGCTTTAATTGAAATTTGCTCAATATAATTGATTTTCTTTTAGTTTCGTTTGAATTTTTGTTCAGAAACTTCGTTGTAGTTTAGTTTATGAGAATTTTGTGTTTATAATTATGTGGACAATGTGATTGATAATTGCTGACATGTCGGAGGCTAAAATTAGTACCTCATATTTCATATTTATCTGATGATTCTTTTCTGTAACTAAAGAAGGGGTTTAACAGTATGTAGGATGATAGTATATACTAAAGAGATTGATCCCGAGAAAAATGTAAATTTCCGATCTAGCATTTTAGCGTATTAATTAAAAGCGATTGACTCACATGTTTGCTGAACCACATTGTCAAAATGAAGAAATAGCATTGAATAGTTGACAAATTTGAAGTATACTGTTCTTAGTCTATACTGATACTAATATATAAATGACATACTAATTTTTGTACAAATTTCTTATACAATTTTACCCTTATTCAACATTTTGATAACGTTTTTTTTGGGTGTTATGCATTTTGGTCAAACTTGTTTTGTTTCAATTAGGTTAGTCAGAACATACCTTGTGGTTCCTAACTGATGTTACTATTTGGCAGGTTTTTAAAAGTGGGCCACTTTTCATATCTTCAAAAGGTTGGTAATCTTTGTACATTTTCTTCATTTGTTTTCTTATTTTGTCGAGAGTATAATTTAGTTTTTTTGGTAGCTTCTTGTAAGAACTAAGGAATTGCAGAAAGAAAAATGATTAAACTTTTAGAACTTTTCCAATGTCCATTGGCCCCAATTCTCATATAAAGTAACAGTGTATCCCTCCCTCAAAACACCCCTTCTTATTTTTAGGGAAAATAACTTTACCAAGCCATCTCACATTACCAATTCACTCACTAGAATAACTAACAGATAGGTAAATACTAACCTAATGTTACTAACTACTAATGGGAAGTACCTGACCCCTCTGTTCTCTGTGGTTTTGCATTTGTTATATCTGAATAAATCAATGATATAGGAATTTATCAGTGTTATCCCATTTTGATATTCTGTAGGAATAGGCTGGAAGTCTTGGAAGAAGCGGTGGTTTATACTCACACGCACGTCATTGGTTTTCTTCAAAAATGATCCTGTCAGTTTCTCTTAAATCTTTCTCATTCTTCTTTTGGTATCTTTTTGTGTTCGTTTTATCTGTTCTATGTGATTCAACTCTCAGTTAAGCAGATATGGTTACAGATCGAGACAAAAATTAATATAGTGATTGACTTCTTCTACTGAAATATATCATAGTTACTTTTGTTGTCATTATTTATAATTGTCTTTACTTTGATTGGTCGTGTAGAGTGCCCTTCCACAGAGAGGGGGTGAAGTAAACCTGACATTGGGGGGTATAGACTTAAACAATTCAGGGAGGTACGTTTGACAAATTGATGTTTTGTAGTTGTCAATTTTTATGTTCAATCTGTCTAAAAGATGTGAACTTTATTTTCCAGTGTTGTTGTTAGAGAAGACAAAAAACTTCTTACAGTATTATTTCCGGATGGACGTGATGGGCGAGCATTCACCCTTAAGGTGTTTTATTTATTATATTTTTAACAAAATTAGAATAAAATTCATTTGTACGACTTCTAAACGTGTTATTAATTGTTCGGCGATATAAGCACTGTCACTGATTATTTCTCAAATATCAGGCTGAGACATCAGAAGACCTCTTTGAATGGAAGACAGCGCTTGAACAAGCCCTTGCACAGGCACCAAGTGCTGCCCTTGTTATGGGACACAATGGGATTTTTCGGAGTGATGCTAGTGATTCTATTGAAGGGTCTTTCCATCAATGTATGTGCTCATTATTTATTAAATGTTATTTATTTATTTATTTTATGTTGATTGGCTTGTATTAATTATATGTCAATTCTGCTGTTGTTTCTGTTTGATTATGTTTGTTTCTTTTTTTATGTAATTTTTCAATATTTTATTTATAGGATTGTACAGATTTTGGTCATCCATGTCTTTTTTTCATCTCATTGAAAAAAATGTGTCCTCATTTTCACTAAATTTTTTTGTGGTGTTTCCAGGGAGGGACAAGCGTCCGATTAAGTCTCTGGTTGTTGGAAGACCAATTCTGCTAGCTCTAGAAGATATTGATGGAGGCCCATCTTTCCTTGAGAAAGCTCTTCGGTTTCTAGAGAAGTATGGTAAGTTATGGTCTCCTAATACATATGTAATGCATCTCCGTTTCGTTTCACTTTTTATCCTCCCATACATCTGACTCTAATGGAAAAGAACAATGTTCGTGTTCTACCTTATTCTTCAGTGAAGAGTTTTGGCTGAATTTTCTATTTTTAATTTGCAGGAACTAAAGTTGAAGGAATACTGCGGCAGTCTGCAGATGTTGAGGAAGTAGATCGGAGAGTTCAAGAATACGAACAAGGTACGCACAATTTTCTTAAACACCCTGGCATTCTTTGCATTTGAAGATAGTAGGATGTTGGTACAAATAGCATTATAATAAAGTTAATTGGGGCTTCCAAGAAACAGCTAGCAAAGATAAAGTTTGGAGGAAAGGAAATCTAACTTTCATATATCCCAATTATCCAAAATGACAAAATGCACTTACAGAGGGGTAAAAGAGATTTCTAACCAACATAAGGCACCTCTTCAAGTTATTTTGTTCTGAAAGTAGTTTCCCCTGCCATCCAATTTAAATGCTATAACTTAGTAAGTATGGAGTCATTTTTAGTATCAGCTACCCTTGATGTGGAACTGATATTGTGAATGCCCTATTTTTAATTGATATTTCCAGGCAAGACTGAATTTGGTCCTGAGGAGGATGCCCATGTTGTTGGTGACTGTGTTAAGGTATTTACTAGTTTTTTTTTTTTAATTTGTTATTAATGAATATACATGTGTGAAAAGACAAGCAAACAAACTATGTGTTTTCACATGGAGTAAGATAAGAATCCTCCTTGAACATAGCAGCAATTGAGTGTAGAACAAAACAATTAAAGCAAAATTGACAATGAGATTAGTGATAAGTATAAAAGAGTGCAGTCCCTCCCTCAGCATGTCTACTGAGTAAAAGCTCGGAAAGAGAATGTAGGCTGAACAGGGAGGAAAAGGCATAAAAATGAGTTCAATTTTGATAGGATTTCTAGTACCAGACTGTAATGTTCTTACAACCAGTCTTAGAAAAACCAACTCTACTTACATAATGGATATCATAATAGCGAGTGTTGAGAATCAAGAATAAATATATATTTAATGTATTGTGATTTGACAGGATTTGATATCCAGTTTACAGGAAACTGATCTAATAATGTATTAAATGTACAATTAATACAGTCAGTCTATGTAAACTAGTCGCATAGTTTCTGACATAACGTTTCCACATGACTTGTCTTTGATTTTTATTGTTTAGCAGCTATTAAAGAGCATACTAACATGAACTGCTGGAGTACCAACCTATAGTGCTGTTGTGTGCTTCTAACTAAAAGAAACTGCATCAGCAATTAGTAAACCAAATATGCCTGAATAACTTGAGCAGAGTTATTGAATTCTAATTCATTTTTGTGACACCTTAGCACTCATCTTTATTAAAAAACTCCCATTTATCGACTCATCCCCTATTAGATACTAGTCTACATACTAAATGTGGCTTACTTTGTAAAATTAATTCATACAGGAACTCCAGCTTTTTCATAATTTCCCAGTGCTTACAATTAAGACCTAAAGGCCATAAAATCAATCATGCATTCTTTCATCAGACTAAGAGATTAATAGAAGCCTGATTTGGGAACAGCTGTAATTTTGGTACAATCAATCTAACTAATATGGGTCCTGGGTTTTTAAAATGTTCTGTTGGAATGTTGGATTATGCATTTTATTTAATGACAGTCCACTGGGTGTATTTACAGCATGTTCTGAGGGAGCTGCCCTCCTCTCCAGTTCCTGCCTCATGCTGCACTGCTTTGTTGGAGGCTTATAGTGAGTGGAGCTCTATGTTTATTTTCCTTATAACCACATGCTTCATTTGAAATGATGCAAATATATTGCTGTATATACTTTTTGCTTTTTTTTTCTTGATTTTATTTTTTGTATATATTTTTTTATTGAGTTAGATTTTAATAAAGAATCTTATATTCAGATAATCTAAATTTGGTTATATACTGACAATTATTGAACGACTGGACATATTTTCAATGTGTTTTAGAGGTAAATAACTCTGCAAAAACTATCCTCATTGATACTTAGAATATTTTAGGCTATTCCTTTATTAATCCCTATTATAGATGAATGAATTTACATTATTCTCTGCTGCTTTTTTCATATGGAATATGTTTGAACATTGAAAATATATCAATTTAAGAAAAACAACTGTCATTGTTAAAGATTTTTGGTGAAATAGAGATGTGTATGCAGATGAAATCATTTTAGTGCAATATCTGAAGTGTTTATTTCATTCATGTGAGTGAAATAGATGCTTTTCTATCATTAAAGAACCATAAATGAGCAAAAGGTGCCTACCTCGTAGTATTTTTGCTATAAAGGTTTTGGTAAAAACACGAAGACCAAATGAATGTTTGGTGCAGCTACTATTCATAAAAGTCCTATTTGAATCTTACCTATTTTTACCTCTTTCTGACTTTACACGCATCATATATGTGATAAGCTAAATTGCCTATGTCAATATGTCTAATGCTTTTGCTATTTTCCTTCATGAACATCGGTTAGTTATTTTGTTTCTTTTCGCTGGTTCTTTGGATGCAATTTATGCGTAGGTTAATTGAAACTGTTTTTATTTTGCAAGAAATTGATCGTAAGGAAGCTAGGATTAATGCAATGCGATGTGCTATATTGGAGACTTTTCCTGAGCCAAATCGCCGGTTGTTACAAAGGTGCTCTCTCTCTCTCTCTCTCTTCCTCTGACATGGGCCACTGTGTCTACTCACTCTCACACCCACACACTCTTTCCTTCTTAAACTGTATGTCATCCTTGAATGAGTATGCAATCGAATAGTTATTGTAGAATAATTAAAATTCTTGATTGCAATTTAGTTTGCTTTGTATGTAATAATAATCTGTTTGTTTCGGGAGATTCTATATTTTGTTGTTCAGGCTTATGTGGCCTTGGCAAAAGCCTCTTATAGATACAATAAAGTGAAGTTTTTTAAACTTTTCTTTCCCTATCTTTATCCTATAAACTGCACTCAAGTTCACCTCAGTTTTTGTGAAATTTTAGTTCTCTATGTTAATATTCGGTGATGAAGAATAGTCTGTTACAGTTATTATGTCAATGTGCAGTAGATAATAGCTTAAATTTTTAGCCTCACTTAACCTGAGAATTTGCATTTGCATAATCTACAATGTCCATTGTACAGTTATTGCAGAAACAAAAGCAAATACCTTAACTTCTTAACCATTTAATTGTCACTCTACCTTTGCAGAATTCTGAAGATGATGCACACAATTGGCTCTCATTCTCAAGAGAATAGGATGACTCAATCTGCTGTTGCTGCTTGCATGGCACCCTTGCTCTTACGACCTCTGCTAGCTGGAGAGTGTGAGCTGGAGGATGAATTTGATGTCAGTGGTGATAGTTCAGCTCAGCTTCTGGCTGCCGCTAATGCTGCTAATAATGCTCAAGCCATTATCACCACTTTGTTGGAGGAGTATGAGAATATATTTGATGTAAGAAACTCTCAACCAACCTGTATTCTTTTGTTTAATTGTTTTCTGGTTTGTGTATGCGTCCAATTAGGAACGGAAACTTTCAGTGGCTGCATATGTTTTGTTTAGCCTTGAGGTATCTTAATTACTTGTGGGCTCAACTTCTCTTTTTGTTGTTATGGGCTTTTTTTGTCTGTATCAAACATGCAAACTTACTATAAGGTTTTGTTGTGGGACCGGTCAATCAAGTTAACTGTTTGTACAAATTTTGATCTTTTGATTGTATACTCAGCTGAGAAGTTTTGATCTCGTGGTATAGGTTGTTCCTATAATGTAGCTAAAATTAAATGTCTAAAAGTGTTTATTTTTCATTCCATGATTGAACTCTGCAACCTAATTTTTGTCGGCTGTTTCAGGAAGAAAATATACAGAGATGTTCCATGTCAGCGGATTCTCGGGTTGAAAACAGTGGCAGTGAAGATTCAACTGATGATGATAATATAGATGTGAAAGAAAATGGTTACCATGATGCAGAGAATGAAGTTGATCAGGAGACAGATGAAGATGCTGATCGTGTTCAGAGTGGAAAATTGAGTGAAAGTAGTGGTTATGCTGGCAGTGATCTTTATGATTACAAGGTTATTTCCTCTCCTGATCCTGTCTTTTTTGTCTGATGTTTTTTTTATCGAACCTGAAATGAAATACTCTTTGCTACATAAATCTATCTTACTAAGAAAACATGTAGATGTTGTTAACCTAACAGATTCATTAGCATCACATAACTGTGCCATACTATTTGAGTTGAAGATTAATCTACCTTGAGTGTATTCTTATATTTTTCCCAATATTACTCTTTAGAGTAGACTAGGATGGGAATGGCATTTCACCATAAATATTTACTAGCTAATGGGTGAGTTAATAAATATGTTGGGCCTGACAGCTTTGGATTTAGTTGTTGCATTTTGGTACATTCTAGAGAATATAGTCGGTCCCAAGATTGAGTGAAGGAGAATGGTTGTGTTTGGTCCTCGATAAAACTTGTTGAAACCACACACGTGAGTCTCTCAATTGGATATCCTTGCTACTTAAGTTGTTTCCTAGAAGTAATGTTTTGTATGACTCAAGTACACTTTTAAATGAGCTAGAGTCACTACATTGACCCTCGAAAGTGGTGTTAAAATGAGCGAAGGGTCCTCACATTTTTATGGACTTAAGGAAGCTATTTTAGGAGTGCCTGATTAGTTTTGGTACTTGGAATATTGGTTTCTTATTAGGTAAGTCTTTGGTGGTGGTGGGCACCATGATTTGAAAAAGGATTAACATTGCGGGTGTTAATTAAGCCATATGGATAATAGTACAAAAATTATAATAACATTCCTGTTGAAGTTTGGAAATGTGTAAGGGAACAGGGTATCATTCCTTACTGCATTCATGAGACTGGAGGAGAAACGCCTTGTTTCCTATACAAGGGAGGTAATCTACAATTCATATTATGCCATTATTGGAAAAGGTGTTTGAGCATTGACTAAGAGAAAGGACTGGGATTGTGGACAATTCATTGGATTCATGTCAGAAAGGCTTACAACAAAATCTATTTATCTTGGGGCTTAGTGGTAAGGTACTGAGGCATAAAAAAGAGACTTAGGTAGTTCTTATTGACTTGGCAAAAGCAAATAATCAAGTGCCAAGAGAAGTGTTATGTGGCTTCAAAAAAGAAAGATATTCATGTGATTTATATCCAAGTTATACAAGGCATGTATAATAGGATAACTGATAGTCTGAGAACTCCAGGAGGTGAGATCAAGAAGTTTCCTGTAAGGATAGATTTTTATGGCTTCAATCCTAATTTGTTAATATAGTCTTGGATATGTGTGTGTGTGTGTTTGTGATTTTCCTATATGCATGTTTTTTTACTAATTATATAGTTTGACATTTTGAGGAAGGAGGTTAACTCTAAAATTGCCCTTTGTTGGAAAGTCATTGGAATCGAAGGGTTTTTACTTGAGCCGGAGTAACACTATATTTGCATTACACTTTTAGTAAGAAATGAGACCAAAATGACTGAGTTCAAAATAATATGGATAATATGCATACCATCGGTTTGAGGTTTAAGTATGTAAGATTAATATTTCAAAATAGTGGGGTAACTAATGTAGATGTCATGCGCATGTACTAGTTATGTGGCTAAAATGAAGAATATCATCAAGGGTAATTTGTTATTAAAAAAGTATCTGCCAAACTCTGAGAATTTGTAATACGATTTGCCTTACTTTATGGTATTGAAGGTTAGACTATAATGGGACTACAAAAAACGGTGGAAATAACATAAATAAGTATGTTATGATTAATTTAATGTTCAATCCCACAAAAGAAGATATGGAATGATAATATACTGGGAGATATCAGTGGTTCGTGCATGGACAACTAAGTTCATTGAATACCACTTGTTAGGGGATAGATGGCATGTTTTTCAGCCTCGTGAAAAGGGCTAGGGGAAGACCAAGAAGGATATTGAAGGAAATTATTAGAAGGGATCTCATGGGGAATAATATCCGAGAATTTGGTTTTTAACCGAGTTCAATGGCATTGTGTGATCGTGTAACTAACTTCACCTAGTGAGATAAAGCTAGTTATGTTGTTGCTGTTCCTTTATATGGAAATTTTATCAGGCTAGGAGTAGAGACTTTATGTTGAATAATTATCTGCTGTGATTGACCATGTTATTTTCTTTTCCTTCTATCCTCTTAAATTCTTCTTTTGTGATCCTGCAGGCATTTGGAGGTGATGATTCTGATGTTGGATCATCCAGCAGTAACCATGCTAAGACAGAAAAAGCTAATCTGAATGCTGTTCCAGATACCCCACTGTCTGAGGATCAAAACAAGCAAAGAAAGGGCAGTGAAAACCCAGTTGATGATAATGATCCTTCGAATTTGTTGCCTTCCACTGAATCTTATCGATCTATGGGTGAGATTTTATCTTCTATGGACCCTGGCAACCATTTACCGATGCCTGTGGTTGAATCAGGTTCTGGGAAGCAAACTGGTAAAGCAAGTAGTGCTAGTTTCAGTTCGAAGCGGTCAACATTCTGGGGAAGGAGCAATGTGAGTTTTTATTTTTTGACCATTTACTGCCTGTCAACTTTGTCAGAGATCTAAGTGAGTATATAATGTGAGTTTATTACAGGAATCGCAATTACACTAACGGCCATTTGTAGGACAATGAAATATTTATGTGACAAAATATTCTTGCAATAAGCTAGCAATTAAAATGTTCAGACCTAATATGTTAGCAGTGGATGTACTTATTAAATTTTGTTATGAGGGGGAAATTTTCTTCCCGGTTTTTGTACTTTTTTACTTGGGTGGTGATATTTTGACACCACTATTCATCTTTGATACCATTTAATACTATTATATATTATTATTTTATTTATATATAATATTTTATTAACAAAATGCAGTGTCAAATGGGAGTATAATATGAACAGTGGTGTCAAACTAGTATTTTCCTTTTTACTTTTTAAGGGAAATATTTGGCATCTGATAATTTGTTCTGATTTAAACAGCCAAGGAAGACGCCGTCAGTGGAATCAGTTGATTCTTCCGGAGAAGAGGAGTAAGATACATAGCTTTGTGCTTTTTCTTTTTTGGTTGTATAGTGTGCTCTTGGATTATGATTCTTGTTAGAATTTGGTGTTATTCTTTGATGCCTTTCCATAGATTTCTTGGAATGACGTATTAGACAATGGGTTGGCTTTTTCATCAGCTTTAGCAGCCTTGTTTTGGTTCCTTGCAATATGTGATTTCAATCTTATTCCTTGAAAGCAAATAACTGTAATACTTTTGATATCTGTAGGCTTGCTATTCAGAGGCTAGAGATTGCAAAAAGTGATTTGCAACACAGAATTGCGAAGGAGGTAGATTTCTCATGCTTACTTATTTTATGCAAAATCATATAATGAGAAATTTTTTTTGATGGAATTGGTCCTGTTTTCATTTTAGGCTAGAGGCAATGCAATTTTACAAGCAAGCTTGGAGAGAAGGAAGCAGGCTTTGCATGAGCGGCGCTTGGCACTTGAGCAAGATGTACTTACTGTTGATATATCTCCCTCCATTATGAATTGTGACAGTTTAAGTTTGATTTGCTGGTTTTCCATGTGCTCTGCTGCTTGTTTTTAATGTGGCATGTGATTTCTGGACGTTCTTGGGTTTGGCATTCTTGAAATAATTTGCTCTGATCTGTTTTTTAAAGTTATCGTACCCTCTTGAATTCAAATTGTGTAAAATATTCTTTCAAAAACCAAACATGGTTTGTAATGAATTTTCATTGTGTATTACTACAATCTATGCAAGATATTGATTGCTAATAATGGAACCACTTTATAAATGATTTATGATACGGATAAAATGCATTCCACACTATTGATGGAGGCTTATAAAAGAATTATAATTGTTACATGCTGGAAGAGTTTTCTTCATCGGGATTTTTTTTTTTCTTTAGAGTTCTACATATGGAATTTTTAATGCTCCTTTGGAGATGTATTTCTATTGATTGAAGCTCAGGATTTATAATTGCTATGGCAAAAATCTCTCTTTTAGTCCTATATCCATTTGAAAAAAAATGACAGAACGACAGTGAAAGAAACACAAAATGGTCATGTAAAAAACATTAAACTTAGCTAATCAGAAATCATGGTTCTAGCCAGAGTTGCAGTACAATAAAGATAAAATTCATGGGTATATTTCTGTCATATTTTATTTTATTTTATTTTATTTTTACCCCTTAATAAGTTGCAACTGATTTTTCAATCTACAGGTTTCAAGATTGCAAGAACAGTTGCAAGCTGAGAGGGATCTTAGAGCTGCATTGGAAGTAGGTTTGAGTATGTCTTCAGGGCAGCTCTCCAATTCACGTGGCATGGATTCCAAGGTGCTTTCATATTCTTGTAATTTTACCATTCTTTTTCCCTTTTGGATTCTTTCTCAGTAACCCCTGTACTAAATATGCTAATATACAGACAAAGGCTGAACTGGAAGAGATTGCACTTGCTGAAGCCGACGTTGCTAGGTTGAAGCAGAAGGTTGCTGAACTCCATCATCAACTTAATCAGCAACGGCAGCATCACTATGGGTCTATTACTGATGTGGGTGATCGATACCAACATACTCAAAATCATCCTCAACAGTGAGTATGCAGACCTGTTATTTCTAATAGCAAGAGGAAAAATCTACTGCATAGGAAATTTGTGATGTTCTTCAAAATTCAAAATTGGTGCAGTTCCACATGAATTTGACACCAAATTCAATTTCAATGTACTGGCATATACCAACTTCAAAAGATTAAGTACCCTACTTGAGTTGATACTCAAAGTATTGGGTTTAGGAAATTTCTTAAATCATGGAGATGAAAAATGTTGTAATCTTTTCTTTTTCTTGGTTTCCTTTTAAATGATTCTTTGTATAATTGTATCATCTGCCCCGTGGTCTTGTACTTATCCTAGCCAAATTCTAGTTTCTTGCTGTTTTGGGACCTGCCTTTTAATTGAAATCCATATTATCTTGTTATTTCTTTCTTTTGATTATTTTTTTTACTCATGCAGGAGATTTCTTCAGCAAGATTTTGATTCAACCCTGGCCTTCTGTAATCATGAAAGGAAACAAAGGACTGAGGTATGTTTTATATAGTCTAGCCAGGCAGAGGGTTGAATCTTCTCGATGTCCTTAATCTAACCTTTTCAACTCCTTCCTTTTAGTATTGAAGTAATTACTTGAGTTGATGCTTAATCATGATTACGAAAGTTAGTTCCATAATTAACCCCAATAATGGAGATAAAACATTTCTTGTTTTTCTTTCCCTTTTCATACTCATTACCATAAGTCGGAAATTTATTTTACGGAGGATTCATTTCATTTGGTGTATTAGAATCTGAAATGCTCCTGACCCAAAATTTTATCACTTTTTCTCTAATCTCAGCCTGTCCATTTTTATTATTTCTTTTTTATGATAAAACTAGTTCATTACTTTTGGATGATTTAGTTTATTGTTTGGAGCACTCAAACAACAGTAAAATTTGCCTTTTCATTTGTGCAGGAGAATTTGATGGGCACTGATTGGAGAAACATCAAAGGACAAGTATTGGCATCTGGTAATGGTAGTAGGCAGCCTTCACGAAAGCAATTTATAGAGTCAAGTCCTAGTGATTCAAAAAGTACTGAGGCATCAACAAGCATGTCTGTAGATGATCTTGGTGCCGTTGACTCTGCCTCGGTGCCCTCCACCTCAAGGGCAGCAGAGGTAAGCATAAGATAAAGAAATGTCTTCAAAAAGTGATTCTTATGCAAAATTCTAGTAACATCATTCTATTAGTTTTGTCATATACAAGTGTCATAAAGTGAGACTTTAAACTTAATTTAACTTCACAAATTTAGTTTGTAAAATAAGATTTGCACCAACTTATATACTATAATTTAGTTATATACTATAATTTAGTCGTATCTGAAGGTAACTATGCATATCCAACATTACTTTTTGTTGATACATTTTGGCATAATCTTTGTGTGCTTGGTGAATAACATAGTTGAAGTGGTTTCAGGTGGGTGAATATGGAAGACATCCATCTGTAGCATCTTCAACGTTAGTAGAGTTAACTACTCGTCTGGATTTTTTCAAGGAACGGCGGTCCCAGCTGATGGAACAACTCCATAACCTTGATTTGAATTATGGTTCTACAACTTCCCAAGACTTTGTCTATAAACCGACATCGCCATCATGGAGTTGACTGGCCAAATAGGTGCTTCGTAAAATCTGTGTGGAAGAATTTTGGCTGACTTGTTGTATATCCTTTCAGTCTTTGACTTGTTGCATATATTTGTATCTCTTATGGTCTGTGTACTGCTTCATTATTATTCTCTTGGCTCCTATTTAATTTTTTTCTCTTCTTTTGGTAGTGAAGTTCATTGGAGTTGAAATGAAAGGCTTTCCTTTTGGTCATCATAACATTTGAGTTCTTTTGTTTCTTTAGGGGAGGGGGTGGAATTTGGTGTAATTATATTATATGTCAATAGATGGGGAATTTTGTTGTTGAACAAACAAAGTGAGGAAATTTTAATTACTGTTTTGGCAAATTCTTTGTACATAGGGACATGCAATTGCCAGTTTGTCACCTATGTGGAATGATTGTTGTGTATCTAGAAACTTGCTTGTGCTGCTACTAACAATGGATTTTCTATTCACAGTCTGAATTTTTTCTCAAATCACAAGATACAATTTTCCTCACAAGGTACAGTGATATATTGCTTTAATGATCCCAGCCTTAAATAATTCACCACTTATTCTATCAACTAACTAGTCCGTGCGACCTACCAGTCTTAATGAGAGTAATTATATATCTTAACTACTTTGGAATTATATATCAAAATTGACTATATTAAATTCATCAAACTAATATCTACCAAATAATAAAGAAGTTTTTTAAATTGGTTACGTACTAACTAATATTTAAAAAGTCGCAATTTCAAGTCTACTGTCTAATCTCTAGATCTACATATCAAACCCAAGGTTCGGAGGTTTAGCATAGTGAACTTGAAATTCATTATAATTATGCAAAAAAAAAAAGTTGTCATAGATCCACATACTCCTCCTAATAATTACAATAAAGTTTGATTCTTAACATTTGGGGTTGGGTTTAATTCAGAACAACAAAATTGCTTGTAAAATGAGAATTATCATACTCGTACACTCCATTTTAACCATATTACGAGTTAACGTAGAATATACAATGTGTAATTATAAATTTTAAGTATATTCAATATTTAATTTAACATAATTAAGATCTTAAAAAATTCCTCAAATTATTATTTCAACTAAAAAATTCATAAATTAATTTAATTAAACTATCTTACAACTTTAACTCAAATATAAATATCAAATTTCACTTCAAGTAAAAAATCCCTATTCTCCGTCCCCTTTCAAAGACTAATCACACATTATACTAAATCCTGCAAATTTTATCAAATTGCTTAACTTTTTAACTTACAAAATTATTGCGTATCCCAAATTCAGCATGAATATTTAAAAAGGAAATAAAATATTAAGGATTTTAAATGGAGAATTGAAAAGGGAAAAAATGTTAAAGTTTTGTTCAAAACAAATGAAATACAAAAATTACTTCAAAATAGAATTGAAACTAAAAAACTAAAAATGCAGCTAAACCTAAAAAAAGGAATTTATTTCTGCAATGAGGTATAAAACAATTCATACACCTAAAGGATAAAAGAAATGTAACAAATGATATAATAGAAAAGATAAACACAAAATAATGTATAAAATGTATGAGTTGTTACATAAGTAACACAACTCAGCCTAAAAAGAAAAAGAAAAAAGAAAAACACCAATTCTAAAGAAACAAAATAGATGACAGGGTAGTCAAAGGTGCAATATTTAGAGTAAACTACACTGCAAACTTCTACCGATTACATCTCACATTGGCAGCCTAAAAGCGGGGAAAAAAAATAGGGAAGAAGGAAAATAGTTGTATATTGCTCCAATGACATCATCTAAAACCATAATATTCCTTGTACGTGTGAACAAAAGCCAAAAGGATGATACTTGGCGTGGAAACCTCCAAAGGTTTCTGATTGAAATCGTACATATCAATAGATTTTCCACCAAGCATTAGAATCAGTATGAGCCAAACAAGTAGTAAAGTGAAAACCGAAACCATTTCCCTTTGCAATTTTCCTTTCCATTGAACAACTATCATGATAAAATGATAATCATTTTCTAACATCAAAAAGCGAACTCAATTCAGTTAGATATCCATACTAGAGTATTTTCTTTACATTGACTTACAAATGCACTCGCAGTTACATTATGCTGTCCTATATTCCTGTGTTAAACGGGCACTCGCTTGCCTCTATAGCGATCAAACAACTGCAAAATGCACAGAAAATTGGCAGCATTAGTTTGAAAATTTCAGCATGATGTGCAAAATAAAAGCAAAGGGCTTCAATATCTACTAAGTGTGGCACTTCATATTCCCTTCGTTTTTTTGTATCTGTTTATCTAGAACAAGACAGTATCAATTAATATCTTCTCAACCATGACCTTTATCTCTACCTAATTCTGAAATACTTTCCAAACATTTCATGAATGACAGAAATAATAGGAAGAGACATTAAGAAGTTAAAAATAATTTTAATGCAAATGATAATGTTAATTATATTTCATAACCTGGGTGTTATCCCTCTAATTGGATTGATAAAAAGAAACCGAAGAAGCATCACTCAATAATCTCTAGACATATATATAGAACCAACCATTAACGTCAGATTTCTCATCATATAGTCAACTTTCCTCTGTACCCTATGTCATTATCAAAATTCACACCTACTTATGAAAAACAAGATTGATCAATCAATCAAAGTGACTAAAGATTTCTTGATCACTAATTATTGACATGTAGAACCCAAACTGGTGATTGAGTAAATACTTTTGTGAAGATTTAGATAACAGGTAAAGTCATCAGAAAAACATACCGATCGAATATACGGTTGTTGAATCAACCAACCAAGAACAGGAATCTTCTGTAAGAAAACAGCCAGTGTAGGCCAGAATCCACTGTGCAGTATAATCAAAATTAGCTTTAAGCATGTAAAATACTCAAACACAACAGAATTCTTTTAAATTTGCACTGAACCTGAATAGTACAATGAATCCGTATGCCTCAATAATCATGCCCAAAATAGGCCACCCCATTATAAGAATGAAGAACCCAACACCAAATGAGATCGTTCCCTTGAAGAAGAGTAAAACGTGAGCGGGGAAAATTTACCAGAAGAAAGTACGAGGCACCAAGTGAAAAGACTGAGAAAATGTAACAAGTTTACCTTGAAATTACTTCGTTTCATGAAGAATTGCATAGTGGATTTTAGTCCAATGGTTACGGACACTCCAGAAACAAACAGGATCTGATTTGAGCATCAAAACAGATAGCAAGGCCTCAAAAAAATATGTAATTAAGCAAAATCAGATGAGAAGCAACTTCTTAAACAAGTAATTTGTAAATGAATCGTACATTTCCCATGGCTAGCAATCCCTTGTCAAAGAAGAAGATGATCCCAAGGAATGAGAAAAATATACCAAAGCCAGTTAACCCTAATCCAATCTCTGTAACATGTGCCAATCACATACATTAAATATAGTAAGATCACAAAACTGTAAATACGTTAAGAAATAGGACAGTAGTAGATATCAAATATGTAATATAGAAAAATAACTGATGCACAGTTTTGTAAAATGAATCCTTATGCCACTTACTCTTTCGATCATTCATCTCAAAGGAAACCATTTTACCAACAACTCAGAAGATCAAGCACCTTGCCTTCGCTGAAACTCGCAATAAATAACCAAACTCAGTTAATAAATTAGTGTGAAATTTGAATCATATTCTCCATGGACGGATTTATTTAAAGAGAATACTGCAGCACTGCCACCATAGAAAATTTTAATCCAAAAAATTACGCTAGGACAACCAACTGCTAAAAGTTCAGCACAGTTCAGCTCCCATTGAACAAAAAAACAAAAAACAGATGAACTATAATATAAGACTCAAGTTACCCAGCCACTAACATATCAAATCTTTCAAACGAAATAGACCAAAAATATAAGACTTCTTATGTCCATAGAAAAAGTACAGGCAACAATACAAGCAACAAAAGTTTAAAGTAACCAGGAAACCCAATGTGTTCAGCAATACAAGTATAATTGTATAAGAGAAGGGAAAACTACACTGATCCACGAATTAGAAGACGTGCATTTGATTTAAAACCGTACAACCCAAATTCTAGTAATTCTGAAGCTGAAAGGCCACATCAGTTAATCAACTTGAACAATGCATACAACTATATTCTTCTCTAATCAATAAACTATAGTAGTTGAGTTTTTCCAAATTTTGGAACGTCACTGTATTTAAGAGAGAAATAAAAACCAAAACATAAATTTTGTTTGCACATATATCAAGTATGATAAAAGCTGGCAACTTGAATAGTCAATAATATCCAATCCAGGCTCAAAAATTGAAAGTTACTCTACTCACATCAAAACCATAACCTAGAAATTAGAACTGAAGTCTCGAGAAAAACTAACACTACTAAGCACTAAATATATCAAACCATTTCAAACAATAGAATATAATATTCGCTAGAAGTGTTGTTGTATAACATATGGTTAAAAACACAGATTTCGAGAAAAAAATGGAATACAGAACCAAATAAAAAACACACGAGAAAATATTTGTAGAAATACGTTAAATAGCCTTTTTCGTGTACAGGAACATTTTCTAGCATTTTCAAATTTCAAAAATAATAAATTTCAGTAGAATAACGACTTAGAACTCTAGCAATAACCAGAGGGATTTCAGTGCAATCGATAATTCCTCCACGGTAGTTAAGCATTTTAACAATGAACGAGAGAATATTCCACGTTTCTGTTTCAAAGACAACACTAATGAAAACGTAGTTACGTAGTCCATGCTATTGCTATGAAAGCAGGTGAAGGAAATCCTTCAAAATTGAATGCGATATTGAAGCGAGAGAGTCCGAGAAAACAAACGCGATTCGAAAAATGAGATTGCCGAAAAGTGAAAGCGAAGTGAAGAGAACAGAAGTGGTGGGATCTCACGTCTTTGGTTTCAGTAACCGAAAGAAATCGATGCAAAAGCATACAGAAGAAAATTAATATGCAGGTACAGCGAGAGATAGTGCGGTTACCGGCGACGGAACCGTGGCGTCGACGGAAATAGGAGGAAATGGTCGCCGGGAGTGGTGGTAGTGTTGAACAAGAAAGATTCTCAAAATGCAAAAATCAAAATAGTTTCACAAAAAAAAATTTGCTTTGAAATCTAACCATGGGCCCTAACCATGTATGGGCCCAAATATACAAACCATGTTGGTATTTATTTTATACATGTACTATTTGCACTCCCTTTAATTGCTTTCCATTGGCTATTCTCACCCTTTAAATCTCATTTTACAGTCTATTTGCTTTAACAATTGTGAATTAGTTGTTTTAGAGGCATAAATTAGGTTAAGGAAATGATCACCAAAATCTATGCTTTTAAGTATGTGAATGACAACATCTCAACGTCATTTATACACTTTTTTTTTCCTTTCTATTTTCTCATAATTTTTGCTTTTATATGTGAAATCTCATAATTTTTGCTTCTATTTGTGAAAAGCGAGATGAAGAAAACAAGAAAGAGATATCGAACATTTTATGTAAAAATAATATATATATATATATATATATATATATATATATGAAAAATTGTATAAAAAAACCATTGTTCATTGTTCAAAATATTCTATTATTTGTCTCATGACTTATTTTGAAACCTCTTAAGTCATGAAACCTCTTAAGTCATGATTAATAGTGAGTTTTTTATCAATTTTTTCGTTTCGTGTAATCCATTTTTTTTTATGATGAAAAATATTTTTAAATTAATATTTATTTCATATCGTAACATTTTATTGAAATAAATTTATCATTCTTCTTTCATGGTTCACTTTTCTTCTATGACTCACACTATTTGTTTAGAAAAAAAAAAAAACTCATTTGATTTAACTATTTATATAAAATGATTTGATGACTATTATTCTTTTCATTGTATAACTTAAGTAAGAAAGGTTTCTAGTAATATTTAAGTAGAGGTTGTTTAACATAGTTTTTTAATTAATTACACCAATAAATATTTCATATGACTTATTAAGTATCTGGTTGATACAATTAGGGTTTCAGTTGAGATTTTACATGGTGACCTAATCACAATAGTAAAAAATAAATTAGTAAAAACAACTTGAAAATAATAAAGAAAAAATATTAAAAAAATAAATGAAAAAAGTGTGGTATAAAAAGTCCATTATCAATTGTGTAAGAGGAAATTGACAAATTTTTAGTTGAATTGTGCTTACAAGGTTTAATTACATTTTTAAAGTTCGTGTAAACTAGTTCCACGTCACTTATATCCATTTTGAAAACTTTAGAAATATATTGGTATAAAAAATACTTGAAACATGATAAAAATTAAGTAGTGTAAAATTCTTATCTTGTGGTATACTTCATAAAACACAACAATCTTCCATACATTAAAAAAGGTGAAAGAAAGAAAACAAAGAAGAATTTTGAGTCTCATATAAGATCTAAATGTAGTTTCAGGGGAGGTGATAAAGAAAACTATTGGAAGCATTTTTAGAATGACAAAGCTTATCATACATTGAAATTGTTATATCAAGTTACAAACTAGTAAATATTTAATGTACGTTAGTAATCAATCATAGTACACCTCACAATTCTTATGGTTGTTGCTTTACCACACTATGTTCTTATTCAATATTCATGAGTGTTTAAAATATATTGTCAATATCTTAAACAATAAACCTGACTTGACACTTGTATAGGTGATTTCATGGATTGTATGTTGTAAATCATACACCACCTATAAAAAATATGAAAATCATTTAAAATGTTGTGAAAAGTTAAACTTACTTGCATAGGGTTTTATTGCATATTTTATCCTCTTAATAATGAAATATTTAATACTTTCACAAATGGTATGAATAGGCTATAATAAATTGATGAAGTGTTAACAAAATCTTCAACTTATTTATTTCTAACTATATGAACCTTCTCCACTATATCTCTTATTGTTGAAAGTGACAACTTAAGTTTCATTCCCCTTGATATTTATAAAATTATATTGCTTAACATGGGTTTTATTAAACAATCTACTAAATATTATTTTAACTTAATATAATCAATATAATTTGTTTAACTATTTAAAAACTACTTTATGAAATTTATGTTTATTGGGTGTGTATATTTTTAAATTCTCCATATATATTATTTTTTTTACTTTTTTTTGTCATGTAAGTTAATTAATATTAATTGTTACACTTTTACCACATAGGTGAAGTTCACATAATATATGATTTAGTGAGATGACAAAAGATGTGGTTATAACAAAAATTGTGATTACAGATAAGTTAAGATATATGTGTCAATTATTATTTTCGATAAATAGAAAGAAAATATAGGTCATAATTTAACATGTACACATAATAAGAATCTAACAAGAATATATAATTATAAATTTTATCTTAATAAAGTACAAATAATATTTTATCACAATTATCTCTTTTTTATAAAAACATATTTTTTTATCATAACATTTTTGTTGGATTAAAATAACACTTTAATCCAACCCTCCTTTCTAATCATGTTATAGATATTAAAGTAATTTTACTTATGAACATATATGTAACTTCAAAGCTGAGATTTTCAAAATGTAAACTTTAAAATAAACTTTCATTTTCTTACAACTAAACAAAATGTGAACTTTAAAATAAACTTTAATTTTCTTACAATTAAATTAATTACAGGCTTATCAAAATATAGTTGTTCTTCTCCACAACTCCAATTTTTTTTTCTTAAATCTATTCATAATATATTTCTTGAAAAAGAATAACAACAATTATATTCTTTATTTTGTTTAAATTCATCTTATAACCTTTAAATGATTGCTATTTTTTTCCCTTCATGTATCTTATATTGAGATATATGATAAGCTAACCTTTTATAAACATAACAAGTTTTCTTTCTCTAGAAAGTAGGGTTAAAAACATTAACTCGAAGAAAATTAAAATTATTATTTTTATTGCGACAATATCTTTTATCATATCTCTTTTAAATTTGTTTATCTTCCATCATGTTTGGATTAATAAATAATATTATGGTCTTACTAACAATATATTTATTTTTACTAATATATTTAATAATTATAAAAATGATAAAAAAAAAGATATCTCACTGTACTTTTTAATTTAAGAACTTAATTATTTTTTTTTCAAAAAATTCCAAAACTCAAATTGTATTCCAAAAAGAAAAATATATCTTGCCATTCCCTTTTACAATATAACCATTTAACAACTTATTTTATTAATATAATAATAATTTTACATTTATTATTATTATATATTAATATATTAATAAAATATTTTATTAAGTGGTTATATTTAAAAAAAGAGTGTCAATATATTACTACCTTAAAAAATAAAAATAAAAACATTGAAATTCAGAAATTTCTAAAACAACTTAACAATTTATTAAACCAAAATAAAAACAGAATTAAACCAAAATAAAAACAGAATGACTCTGATATTGAATTCTACCAAGAGGAAAGAAATATAAAGAATAAGGAAAGAGTTTAGGTGAGGTCAAAGGTGTTGTGATTGGTCTAAACGGCGTCGTTAGATATTCCCTTGCTGCATGGAAAACTAAAACCCAGAAGCAGTAAAGAGATACAAGAGATACGCGTTATCCCTTTAGGACCCTTCAACACAACAACCACTTCCACCACGCCTCCTTTTCTCTCTCTCTCTCTTCTCACGCACGCACGCAACGTAACTGCCAAACACCAATAGCTTCCTTCTAGATTCTTCGATCCTCTTCCTCAGGTGACTCTTACCGTTTCCAATTCTTTCATTCCGTTTTCGAAGCTTCCTCTTTCGTTTTCTCGCTGCGTTAATCGTTTATTGATATTAGCTTATTCGCTCTTAAGTATTGTATCGTTGTTGAATTGAATTTTGTCGATCTGGTTTTGTTTCTCACTGTTAGCATCGTTCTTGTGCATTTCTCGCATTTTGTATGTTTGTTCATATTTCACCTTCCTGTCACTGGTTTCATGCAAGTACACTGGCGGTAGGAGTTATAAGAAAACCTGATTTCGGAATTGATGCTTTTATTTCCGTTTTCCAAGTCTGATTGTGCGTGTGCTGTGGTCAACGTTAATTTGATGTCTGGAATTTTTGTTTGAAGAAGTACACGGAGTTGTGGTAAATTGAACCTAGCTTTGTTTTGGAATTATTATCACTTGTTGTTAATGAGTATAACTGATGACGACTAAAATTGGTATTACTTTTGTTTTATTGAACTCTAGCAAAGTTATTTGGTTGGTCATCAGTGCATTTGGTGCCACAATAGCCGTGTAACTTTTTTGTTTTCTTTTCTCAGTTACACGAAGCCCGATTCTTTGAACTGAGTTATTCATTTGATTTTTTATCTGTAGGTTTTATGTAGCTTGTGTTTAGTCAATATAGTAGAGATGGATAAAGTGTCTGCTGCTCCTTCATCATGGGAGCGTGCTCAGCGCCTTTATGAGAAGGTACTTCTCTCTCTCTCTCTCAACTGAACAAGGGATCATATGTGTAAATCTCTCATAATTTGCCAAATGTTAAGGAATCTGATCTTAGTTTATTCAACTGTTTTCTCTTTGTATAATGTATCTGCATGTAGAAGTTACAGTTTTGGAGGACGGATCCAGTGTTGATTGAGCCATTTAGATGTTGTAGGTTTGGGTTTCATTAATTGATGTTATTCTTCTTCCTCTAATGGGAATATAACCACACTTTGCCGGGCTGGTTTGATCTCTTTAGTTTGTCTTTGTTTTGGAATTAATGATAGACCTTGTTATCAGTACGCTGTAGTGTATTTATTGTCAAGAACTGTTGCATAGTGTCATAGCAAACCATAGAATGCATAACCTCTGATTATTTTGCTTGCCAAGGCTTACTTTTTTCTTTTTCTGTGATACGGTATGAGTCCAAATCTGGTTTTCTTAAATTCAATGTTTTCTCACTTAGAACCTTGAACTGGAGAATAAGCGAAGGAGATCAGCTCAGGCACAGGTTCCATCAGATCCAAATGCTTGGCAGCAGATACGTGAGAATTATGAAGCAATAATTCTCGAGGATCATGCCTTTTCTGAGAAGCATAATATCGAGTATGCTCTGTGGCAATTGCACTATAAGCGGATTGAGGAATTGAGGGCATACTTTAATGCTGCTCATACTTCTGTAGGCTCAAAATCATCTCTGGGAGGGAAAGGTGCTGTTCGAACTGACCGGATAACTAAAATAAGGCTGCAGTTTAAGACTTTCCTTTCAGAAGCAACTGGATTTTACCATGATCTTATAATGAACATTAGAGCAAAGTATGGGCTTCCTCTTGGTTACTTTGAGGACTCAGAAAATAAAATTGTAATGGGGAAGGATGGAAAGAAATCTTCTGAGATGAAGAAAGGTTTAATATCTTGTCACCGTTGTTTGATTTACTTGGGTGATCTTGCTCGCTACAAAGGCTTATATGGTGGAGGCGACTCAAAAAAGCGCGAATATGCAGCAGCTTCTAGTTACTATCTACAAGCTGCAACTATTTGGCCTTCAAGTGGAAACCCTTATCATCAGGTTTTTGGCATTCCTGTCTCTGCTGTGTTTTGCTTTTGGTTGTTCACAACTCTCTTGTTGAGTTGTGGTCCTTAGCTGTCGTATTCCATTTTGACATGTCTGTTATTTTCAGCTTGCTTTGTTGGCTTCATATAATGAGGATGAGCTGACTACTGTTTATTGTTATTTTCGGAGTTTGGCTGTGGATAGTCCATTTTCAACTGCCAGGGATAATTTGATACTTGCATTTGAGAAGGTAATATGACCATAGGGTTGGTTTTTAAATTCTTGGATTTTTTCGTCTAGAAGTCTTAACTTTTTGAGAACTATGTATCTTGTTCTTTGATCTTGATGTGGTAAACTTTGGTGTGTTTTTGTTTGCAAACTGAAGTACAATTATGATGTTTCAAGTTCAGTCTTTTCTACTACTTATACTCAAAGTGGAATGCATTGAAAGTACAAGTTGTAAATTTCACTAGGGATGAGCAAAATACAAGTACTGAACAACACCATTGAAGAACTGAATTAAGCTATAAAAGTAGTTCAACTAAACTGAACTATATAACTACTCAAGTGAATTGCCCTGAACTGTGTAACGGTTAAGACCATGGTTATTGAATCGAGATTCGAATCGTTAATCGTTTTACGATTTTTTTGAATCGTGAATCGAATCTTTTTATGAATCGTAAGATACATGATAACTAAAATATGATATTTTTAAATAAGAATAAGTGACATGAAAAAAACATTAAGACTGTCATATATCAAAATAAAGCAAAATGTTCAATCCTCAAAATCAAAATACAATAAGACTTAAAATTCTATTTCTTATATTTAAATTCTCCATCCTAATCTTATGTTTTCATTCATCATCTCTGATATCAATGTCACTTAGATCATCTTCTTCTTCTAATATAGCATTCTCTTGGAGATCATTCTCATCCTCATCCTCCTCCTCTTCCACTATCTCTTCTTCAATGTCATTATCATTTGCAGTTATGATTGATTTTCCCTTTTTGTCAACCTTAGTATTTAAATTTCTTGGACCTATTAAAGAAACAAAAAAATATATTATAAGTGTTTTTCTCTACTTTGTTATTCTTTTCACCTTCCTTGCCTTCTCAATTTATAGGCAAAAGAAAGCTAGATTTTTTCCCCAAACTTTTCATTACACGACGCTTCGTGTTTAGTGTTCAACGTGACCTTTCGTTTACTTTAACTTTAGTTGGTTTTGGAGACTTTTCATTTTCCAGTGACCCTTCGATCACCATGAATCGCTACAACGAATCGCGAATCACACGATTCAAATGCGATTCAAACGATTCATTGTGCGATTCAGGACATAAAACGATACATATACTGATACGTATCGTGCTAAGTAGTTTTTGGAACGAATCGCGATACGTATCGTACGAATCGTACGATACTAACTACCATGGTTAAGACTAACTCAACTTAACAAATCTACTCTGACCTGCTTGAACTACCTTTGTTGTTGAACTATTTTGAGTATACATCTTGTTTTGAAGCATATTTTTCAATTTCAGGAGTTACAGTTCAGTTTGAATAATTCAGTTTAAGTGTTGTTTAGTTCTTAAAAACTAAACTAAAAACCAGTTCAGTTTTTTTAATTACTGTTCAATTCAGTACTAGTTTAGTTCAATTCATTTTCTTATAGCCAAAAATTCACATGGTTTGCAAGTTGTTCTAGCATTGATTTTTGTTTATTCAGTTCAGACATGAATTGAAAACTGCAACACAGCATACCTTTTCTCATAAAGGAGTTCTGTTTATTTGGCATGATTGGGGGTGAAGAATTAGCTCTAGCTTGATCCTCTGTTTATTTTCATAATTTGGGAGTGTTGTTGGCGTTCTTACTATCTCTTTTACAATACTGTGATAGAATCGCCAAAACTACTCTAAGCTCTCTGGTGACATTAAAGCTCATGCAGTCAATGGAACGGGAAAAGGGGAAGCGAAACTTGTGACCAGGGATACTAGTGTGGAAATGTGTCCTAGAAAGGAAGGAGCATCCAATATACAGGACACTTACAAATCCTTCTGCACACGCCTTGTCCGTCTTAATGGAATCTTATTCACTCGAACAAGGTACGTATTATTAATGCACAAGTCTATCTGACCATTCTGTGCACAAAACCGTTGAGAAATATTATACTGACTTTTCTCTTTTTCTCATGTCATGATGATAGCCTTGAGACCTTCGCTGAAGTTCTATCTCTTGTTTGTGCTGGCCTGCATGGACTTCTATCATCAGGGCAAGATGAAGAGCTGAATTTTGGCATAGATACTCTTGAGAACAAATTGGCCATTGTGAGAATTGTTTCCATGATCATATTTACAGTTCATAATGTTCAAAAGGAATCTGAAGGTCAAACGTATGCAGAAATTCTACAGCGTGATGTTCTACTTCAGAATGCATTCACTGCAGCTTTCGAATTGATGAGTTTAGTTGTAGAGAAATGTATGCAGCTGCAGGATCCTTCTTGCAGTTATCTCTTACCTGGAATTTTGGTTTTTGTTGAGTGGTTGGCATGTTATCCAGATATTGCTGCAGGGAAAGACGAAGATAATCAGGCAACTATTAGATCAAAATTTTGGAATCATTGTCTATCCTTCTTGAACAAGTTACTTTCACTTTTGCCCATGTCAGAAGATGATGAAGAGGAAACTTGCTTTAATAACATGAGCAGGTATGAAGAAGGGGAAACTGAAAATCGGCTTGCTTTGTTGGAGGATTTTGAGTTAAGAGGATTTGTTCCACTTCTCCCTGCACAAACCATCTTGGATTTTTCAAGGAAGAATTCCCTTGGAAGTGAGAGTGAAAAGGAAAGAAAAGCTCGGGTCAAAAGGATTTTAGCTGCAGGAAAGGCTTTAGCAAATGTTGTCAGGGTTGATCAGAAAATGATATATTTTGACTCAAAGGGAAAGAAATTTGTAGTTGGTGTTCAGCCTCAAATCTCAGATGATTTTGTTATTTCCTCCTTTTCAGGTACACCTAGTGCAGACTACCATCAGTATATTGAGGGAGAGGATGATGATGAGGTTATTGTTTTCAAGCCTATAGTAACTGAGAAACGAGCTGATATGGTGATCGCCTCATCATGGGCACCCCATGAAGGCTTAGAATCGGTTCCTACAGCTTCTGTAGGGGATATGAAATTTAATGAAAATTCTACTTCTAACCCTCTCCATGATGCAAATCATCAAATTTCTTTACCTGCTTCTGTCAATGCTATGGTTCCTCAGCACTTACCACCAGTTCAACCACATTCTTTGAGGCGGTTAGAGGAGGAAATATCTCTTGCTAACAGTTTGAAAGCTCTTAGATTCTTGGAGAACGGGCACATGATGAAACCTGGCCTACCATTTAAAGAAGCTGTGGCAATCGCTGACCCTCCTGCACGTGCAGCTCCTACCCAGCAATCTGTAAGTGCTGGTACTAGTATGTTTTACGGTCATGATCTCTCCAAAACTGATGCCAATGCGTCTACTGGATCATTTACTGATAACTCTGTCGTGAAAACATCATCCACCTTGCAAGCTGGTTTGAAAAAATCTGCTGTCAGTCGACCTTCTAGGCACCTTGGACCTCCTCCTGGATTCAGTCATGTTCCTCTTAAACAAGGTATTGAACCCTCTGGTTCAGATTCAATTAGTGGAAATTCATTTATGGATGATTACAGTTGGTTGGATGGATATCAGTTGCCTGTATCAACGAAAGGTTTAGGTCCAAATGGTCCTCTTACTGGCTCTCAGTCAAATTCTCATCAAGTTGGTAACAATGGTTTTAGTGGGACAGGCAATTTTTCCTATACTGGAAAACAAATTCCGTCTCTGCAAGTGGAGAAACAGAATGGCTGGCAAGATCAGCAGACTTTTGAGCTTTTAAAAGCACACCAAAATCAGCAGTTGCAGCCACAGGTTTTCACAAATGGAAATCACCATTTTACTCCACTGCCTGAGCAATTCCAAAGACAATCAATATGGACAGGTCAATACTTCGTGTGATGTCGCTCCTCAGTATGAGAGTATTGATGGTATGCTTCCGGTTTGTATTTATTGCTAGTGTTTATTTATAAACCAACCCCAAAAGTTGGAAACAGCTAAACCTAAATAAAAAAAAAAATTGAATTAAAAAACCGATTTTTTTAATTGATATGGAATAGATTGCAGATTACATTTTCAAAACTGATTCAATTCAAACCTAAATTATACAGTTTATGTATATATTTTTTCTTTTATATCTATGATACCACTCATGTTTGCAATTTTGTTGCTTATATATTTGTAAAATGATCACGTAACTTGATACTTATTTATGGAACTATATTTAATCAAAGATAATTTTTAGTTAATCTGAGTAAAGATGATCACATTTGTAAATCATGAAAACCGAAGTCATTGGATTGGATGGTTTTTCTCTTTGAAATCGATCCGATATGTGAAGATCTATATTTATTGCTGTTTGTTTGAAGGGTGTCTTTCCTTTTGTTTAATATTTGGTTTGCTAACTAAATAGGTCCTTGAAGGATTATTACAAATGTGCTGCATGCCTTTGCTACCCCATAAAACTCCAGCTCTACTGCCTTGTCGTTGAATGTTGTTTGAGTTTATCTGGCCTAGACATGTTGCAGAAGGTTGCTACTACAAAAGGTGGGGGTACCAACTTATTCTTTTATTCATTATGTTTAAAAAACACAATGAAATTTGGATAATTCGTCTGATTTTTCAAATTCCCATCTTATGTGTTTAGTTGACTTGCTTCTGATTTAGCTTGGCCTCTATTACTATCTTCGTAAACAGTGTTGGGAAGTTTAGGAATCAAGGCTGTATCTTCTTAACTGTTCATTGGTCATTGTGTTAACTGCCGAATCTACTCTAGCATAATTTGCGTGTAAATTATTGTAGAATTTGCTGAGCTCTGAAGTCCTGGTGAATGAAGATAAGCTTGCATCTTTAGGGTGGATAGAGGGTGATAAAAGTATAGTCATCTTGGAGCTTGTGTGTATCTTGTGGGATTGGTGGTATATGTTACGATGGTTTGCTCTCTTCTCTGGCGGAAAATTCATAATAGTGCGCCATGCACCTGTAAGAATTGATACCATCTAGCTGCCGATGATACATGATTCTACCCGTTTTTATTTCTAACTCGTCAAAGCTTCGGACTAGTTGGGAAGATTGGTAGGTATGAAGCGCTCCTCTAAACTGGATAATGGGACGTGATAATGACACTGAAGCATGCTTAAGTAAGTACAAGTGTTTTTTGGTTGCATCTTTGTTATGGTTTTTCTGTTTTTGCATTAACCAGTGATGTACGATTTACTTTCTTCCTTTTGCCTAGTCGGGGTTTACTCGAACTTATAAATAAATAATCCCTGTTGGATTTTGGATTATGGATGTCTTGGTATACTATCTGAATTAAAAATTCGATTGTCTCTTTTTATTTCCTGCTGGTGTGTTCAATTGCTTTTGTTGTTCAGAAGTAGCCTGGAGCAGTTACTTGTATGCAACTTCTTTGTGCTATTATTAATTAAAAAAAGAAGAGTTGAAATAGTCGAGAAAAAATGGGGAAGCCGGAAGTCAAATTTTTTTCCAAGCTTTTCTGTGTTTGAATCAAATTTTCTCTTCAAATAAGGAAATTAAAAAACGTAGGGTGAATTTGAAACAATTTATGAAGCGATAACAGGAGCTTGACAGCTTCGGACGATCTTGCAATCTTACTGTTTTTTCAACGAACTGACTTATTTTAGGTGCTTTAGTTATTGGCGAGTATTTGCAAAATGAGGATTGTTGATAAAAATATCAAATGAATTCTTTTTATTAGATAATTTTGGTGCAGTTTTATGTAAAAATAAACAATCAAAAGTGAAAATTATTAATGAAAATTTGATTTGATGGACGAAAGTAAGATCTTGGTGACTAGGATGCAAGGGACTTGATCTGAGGAGTGTTTTAAGAACTTGCAAAACTATGTAAGCACGTATTTTATAATTTATATCATTTTGAATATTAGAAAGTTGTAACATTATACAACAACTAGTGGGTAGAATTTTGTGATCTACGGTTTATTCAGAAACATAATATTTTTTTTACCTTAATAATGTTTTGAAATTTAATTTTCATAAAAACTGAATATAATGTTATGCTTTTAAATGAATTCAGTAAATAAATTTAAAAACACATTTAAACTTAAACTTTGATTTTATTTCAAATATGTAACGCAGTATATATCTAGTAAAATAGCTAAGAATGATAAAAATGTTATGAATATAAATAAGCAACGTATCCTATTAGTTTTAAATATATTTATGTAATAAAAGTAAATACAATAATTACGGTGGGAATAAACAAAAATTAAGAAAACGATAAATGAAAAAAATTAACAAATATTTATGTTTATCACAATAATGTTATTTTTAAAAAATATGATTTAAACACGTGGTTTCTAAACCTCAACTATAAAATGCATTTTGTTACATTAAGAAAGCATATTAAAAAAATTATTTATCTCTACTATTTTGAATTGTTATTTTGCGTTATTTTTGTTCCCATTCATAACGGATCTTCCAGAACCAGTTATTCTTGTAGAATTAATCTCATCATTGTTGGCATTGTTTTTGTATGATGACACAGAACAATCCCAAGAATATAATTTTTTAAAAGTGGTAATTATGAATTATGTGTTACATGATTTAACAGATTGAATATATAAACTTAGATTATGAAATATCATTAATACTACGACCTATCCTTGGGTAACAATATTAAGCCTTTATTGTAGTAAAACATTGTCATATGATAACATTTTATGGTACTAAATTTTGTAATAAATAAATAAATAAATAACTGGCAGTTGATACCAATTAATCTCGTACGTATCATATATGATAAATTTATAAACAATTAATATGACAAAAGTGATTCATGAAACGTATGACATTCACGGCCAAACTTACTCTTAAACAACGTTATTTCCAGTGGTAAAAAACACACAAGAGTTGGCAAAAAATTAGTTTCTTACCCCACAAGGAAGGAAAACAAAAAGAGATAAGAGGTAATCCCTCCATTGGTTGCACTGTGACAACATTCAGTTGGCAAAATTACAGTGGTGCAATAGATTGTAAACATCTTGTATAGTTTGAGTGCAAAAGAATTAACTAGCTATTGAAAAAAAAACTATATTTTGAAAGAAAACACAAAAAACATCATCTGTATTGATCACCCTTCCTATTTGCTTAAACTAATCTATTTTGACAAGTATTTGTAGTCCTCATCTGCAAGTCACTGGCATCAAGACTGTAAGACAATAAGGTTTGTCATCTTTCCATCAACTTCTGTTTACTGTATCCCATTCAGGTATGTTTGCAGTAGCCTCATTCACCATTTTTACAAGCCTCACCTGAAAATGATTATTGCAGTAACTATTAATTGACAAAAACTAGCACTCATTGAAGAAGCAGGAAATGACACTAGTGAAACTTCAGTTAAAACAACTGCAGTATGAAGGTTTAGCAAAGACTGTACAATAAAATCACATCAGAACTCCATCAAACACAAAAAACCAACCTTTTCCACTATATGGTATAACAGATGCACATAAACAAGCCTAATTTTTACCTTGTACTAATGGCATAAGACCAATATACGAGTTCCTAGATAACTAACATGAAAGACTCAATGCTCAATTTACAATGACAATCAATCTCCCTCTCTCATTTAACACTAATCCTGTGAAGACATGATTAACATTTTATTAGGTTTTGGAATGGCAATTTTCTTAAGTAAATTTAATTCTTTGAACCACTTTGCATGCAAAAGTTAGAATAATGTTGAAGCAGAGGGTATGCACATCAAAACATAATTGGTTTTACTACCTTCACAACCACAAACTCAAGCTACATATAATGAACTTTTTTTCTTATATATAGCCATCTGTCAGAGAGCAGAACCACACCATATAATTCCTTATTACTAATTTTACACGCAAAATCAACATTCTAAAACACACTTTGCACTGCTTTATTTAGGTGATGTTACCTATTCCAAAACATTAAGATCAAGAAAGAGCATAACAATTTAGACTGTATGAAAAATAGAAACTTTCCAACATCAACTCCTCATCAAGATGTCTATGATTACTAATTTCAAAACAAACCCAGAAAATTTGAAGCGTGAACTTACCACACTTTCAGGAACTCCTGGAGGTGGTAAGGGGAGGTTTTTGGGCGGAGGACCCATAAGATAAGCTCTCTTGTCAAAACGCCACTCTCCAATCTTCCCATATGTCAGCTTCCCCTGGATGAAGTAATAAGGAGTAAATAACTTACAGATAAAACAACTAAGCATGCAAGACTAATACTTTTGAAACATGGACAAACATAACACAAAGGAATACTAACCATAGAAATATAGTTTATCAACCTTAGTTTCACATCATACTGCAATAAGGATAAAATAACTCACCTTCAAATCATAGTCACATCCATACGTATAATGGATGATGAATCTATCCTCAACAAGTACGTCCCAAGGAGGCTGAAACATTCCAACAATTCATGTCATGGACTTATGTATGACTTCCAAAGTAACAAATACAAGACAAGACAAGCACTTCACACCTGCACCATAAAGTCTTTTCGTAGATCATGCTTTACACCATGCAATGCAGATGCCACAGCATAAGCATACCTTTACTCAACAGAGAATCAAAGGAGCAGAATGTTAGACCTATTAGTACAGACCAGGATCCAGGAAAATTTGTAAAATGAAAGTAAATGATAACTAAAGAAAATAAAGCCCCTAAATCTTGAATTCCTCTAGTCTTACTCACATTTCAAGCACCCATCCAAAAGCTTTATCAGTTTCTTGATCACCTTTCATTCTCAATGACATATTTACCCATGTGGGAGCTATTTCTTCCATTAAAGACTGGTGATATAGAAAATTCAATGCCTTAAAGGAGAGAATACGTCGCTTATGGGAAAATAAAGAAAATCTGATGATAGTTATAACTTATAATAGTAACCATAGCAGCTATAAGGGTAACAGACTAACAACTGATATCGATCAAGCACTGTATGCAAATTGTTAATTCAGAATTCACCTTCTTAATGATTACAGGAGAATTGCCAATTGGATCAATATTAGTAACAGGACCCTTTTCCTCAGGATAGAATTTCCTAAGTACTTTTTCATGTTCATCTGGTTTTATATAGAAAAATGGAAAAGCTGCGGGCTGGGATCCATAAGCCAAATTAGGCAAAGGTTTTACAAATATGTGGTCAGGTTCTGCCATCATAATGTATCTGCACCAATCATAAGACACTGCTACTCAGATTTCATTATTGGAAAGCAAAAAAAAAAAAATTAGAAAACCATATTTAAGACATTACTCTTCCTGAATATCTGCTTTCTCCAGCCACTGAACAAAAGCCCATGGTCTATTTAGGACAATATAACCCTGCACCAAAAATAAAAGGATGTAAATTTTGATGACAGCATGAATTGATAGGAACAATATAGAAAGATCACAAAAATGGCATTCATGATACAGTTGATGATTATCAATGGCTTGGAACATGTTAAGTCAACAAAATTGCCACTAGACATTCATGACTGCAATCAAATATGAGCCTATATGTAGGTTATCCAAACTCATTGCTCAAAAGCAGCTTATTAGGGCACCTACACTTATTGTAACTTGTGAGTTCAAAAACTAATCTTAGCTAGGAGGGTTCCTCAGCTGAAAAACATCAGTAAATACTACCAGTACATATTTGACAATTTAGAATAAACACACAGTAAGATGCACAAAGTGGGAAAATACTCTCATAAGTCGCCAGGGAAAAGAGAGAGAAGAAATTAAAATCACTAAGTTATTGTCTGTTTTACTCAAGGATGGAAACAAATTCTTTCAGAAAAAAAGGAAGCAAAATAACTGCAACAGTTATTAGCAACTCTCATCTCTATTCCCCTTTTTCTCCATGTGCAAAAGCCTTCACTATTTGACAGGAACAATTTAATATGCAAGGATAATGTCATGTAGAGCCCACCAAGGTACATATAATGACATGTGGTTACACAACATACACACTCTTTTTTACATTCATATTAAGAAAATTATATATTTATCTTCCAACATTTTACTATGGACATGTGATTATACCATAACTTTTCAAAAAAATAGCAGCATATTAAGATATTATATTTCTGCACTTCAGCTTCTGTTGTCCCCACTGTACAATAATTTTTTTTGCATCAGAACTTGAACAATAGCAGCAACATACTTAGATATATAACCAGGTGGGTGTCAATCACCATCAGCAATTATGAGATTAATTTAGTAACAAGAAGACCAAAATGGAAACGACTTTTCAAATCCAAAAACTGGCAACAATCAGGTCCATAACTGTAGAAGACAAAATGCAAGATATTCAAACAAAACATGCCATAATCCAATTTCACTCTAAATATATTTCATTGCATTTCTATCAAGTTCCATCCCTTTAAAAATAAACTCTTTTATGTATGATTAGGAGAACATTGAACAAGGTACCGAATAACCACCATTCTCTGAATTCTTTTAGACAGCTTATTTCACAATTCAATAGCAACAAATTAAAGCATATAACTTTAGCCAGACAACCATCCCCCTTTTCCCTCCCATTGCTCCCCTCACCTCAAAATTGTAAAAGGAATAGGCTTTTTCCGTATGTCACTATTAGTAAATCTGCTATTAGGTCAGAAATTCACCAAAAAGGAATCTACTTTCTTATATACAATTCTACTGGGCAAACAGAAAAATATTTACCCGATCTAAGCCCTCAGGAAGAGGATCAACCACAAAAGTAGGAATCTCATCCATTAACTGGTCTGGCGTACCAGAATGCAGTATACGGGTGAACTTCCCCATTTCTGATCCAGGCATGTCCTTCACCTTCTTATACCAATAGTACATAATCCGGCATTGCCATTGACTGTAAGCAGCATCGGTTGCAGTAACGGCAACATGAAACTTTGAATTAGACCTCATTAATTTTCTACTTGAAAGTTCCAACCCATCTGCCTTATGCTCCATGATCATAGCTACCAAATTGTATGTGGCAAAGAAAAACAGAAGCACCATAAGCAGCACAAGCAGTGACTTTGCCCGTCCCAGGCTTTTCCTCACAATCATTTTCAAAATCTTTCCCAGAAACCAACCCTTACAGTTAAATTAAAATTCAAAACTCACTGACACCACTACAGTCCTTCAAAATCACAGCTTTAATGCATTACCAAAGTCAATAGAGATAAACACAATCCTTCAGTCTTTTGCTCCACAACAAAGATCTGCATCACAACATAAAGCGATTAATATGCCATGTAACTGCCTCCAATGCAATTGAAACAGACCAAACCCAATAAAAAAAAACTACTACATAAAACCCAGGAATCTGAAACCCAGAAAAAGGAGACGAATGCGTGCTAGAACGTGCACGATGACTCACGTAAACAGATCTGAACTTGCAATTTTTCAGAGCACCCCAGTGGAGGGAATTCCAACCTTGAATGAGAAAAGACACAAAAGATTGAAACTTTGGAGGAGAAAAGAGAAGGGTAGGAAATGTGTTGAAGAAAGGGTGGAGTGGGAAAAAGGGATTTCTGGGATATTGACTTTTCAAACGAGTGGTGCAACTGGACTAGAAAACGCGGAGGTTTGAAGGTTGAAGAGAGACTGAGATGGTGAATTGGAGTGTGTATTACTCCAAAATTGAAATCAAATTAAAAATGATTAAATAAATAAGAAAATGACAGTGAAAGAGATGAAGGTGGTGAGAAAGTATTGCAGAACACAAGACTCCGACACCAACATGAAAAGAAAAGAAGAAAAGTGAAGAAAGTTTAAGAAAGTTTGGTCATTGGAAGAAACGGACGCAAATCCCGGTTACAGACACATTCCAATTTGTCTCCATCTCAGTGAATATTCAAAACCAGAGTAACTGTCTTATTCTGTGTTTTTTTTTTTTTCCTTATTATTATTACCAACATTGTTTTTCTTTTGGTGCATGCATAAACAATAGAAATTTAATTATTACATTTAAGATTATCTCAGGTCATTAATAATATTTTGTAGAACTTCTTTATCGGATTTGACTAGGTTGATATAGTATGATATTCAAAATTTTAGATTTTAAAGAACATCTTAATCTTAAATAAAATCTGCAATTATAAAAAGAAAAAATGTTTTCAAAATATATGTTTTTTATCAATAATTAAATAAAATATTGATTAAAATATGAGTTTTATGAAAATCTTTGGTTAAAATGAAAATTTCTTTAAAATAACGTACCACAGAAAAAATAAATTAATTAACTTTACATTATATATTTAATGTCATTAAAACGATATTAAAGTGTTTTGAATGTATGTTTTATTTCTTATGTGGTAACAGTATATACGTTTTAATGTTTACATTTGTAAAGTTAGTCTTAATATGAACGTTTTCTTGTATTTTAATTTTTATTGATTTCTCCTTACATTATCCAAAGGTATATATTGAAAGTAATTAAAAATGGAACAGATTGAACATGAATATATTATGTTTTTACTTTTCTGAAATTGTAAATATCTTTAATTATTGTAGCATAATGGACTTTGATGAAATTTTTCAATAACATGTCTAATGAATAAATCTTGTATTTAATTATTACAAAACATAATTTACACTTGAGAAGACATTTTTATTTATTGAAGTTTGAATGTTTTAGAATGAATAAACACAAGAAACAAAAAATTACTAAGGGGGAAATGTCAATCTATTTTTCTTAATGGTTGGATTGACCAAATTTTCATTTTAAAAAGAATAATGTAGGATCATTTCCATTTTTTTAAAGCATTTTTTCTATCTACAAGTTTAAATAAATATTTTCCTAGTATTTTTGTTATCACTAAATGAATTGTGTGAATTTTAGAATTACATTTTATACTTTTGTATAATCATTATTCATTACGCTTAATATTTATAAATTAAAATTTAATTAATTAATTAATGTCATAATATCATTTATTTAATTATAATATTGTTTTTATTTAATCTAAGTAGCTTGAAAATAATATTCAAATATAATAATTAAATCAATTTTCTAAGTTTTAAAAAGTTTATGTGAAAAAGAAAAAAATTATTAAAGTATAACTCTTTTAGGGAGATTGTTGTACAGGAGTTGCAAGAAAAGAAAATGTTGCATAACAAAACATACACTCAAGTGGCAATCTTTGCATTAAATAAGTATTAATTTTATTTTTTTTAAATCCAAACAAATGTTTTATTTATATTCAATTCATTAATTAAATTGAATTTATAATAAAAAATATATAAATTTGGATTTGCAACAATTCTATAATAAACGTAAAATGATTTGAATAAGGTATAACTTTGAAATGAATTTGAATATTAGGATTTTTCTCACCCTTCTATGGTGGAGATGAAAGGGATATAAGTTGATTCCAATATGAACTTTTAAGCATTAGTATAAAGAATTGCAATAGCTATGATTTTCAAGATGATTGTTTTGTTTTTATTAGAGGTATAAATAATTTGGATTGAATTAAATTTAGTTTAATTTTCTTTTACTTAAGTTCAACCAATTGGTCTGAGAAATCTATTCAAATGTGACACCTATGTCTTCAAAAATTTTAAAATTATTATTTTATTATTTTTAAAGGGACTTCTAGATTGTCATGAGGTTTTTTCAGAACACATTATCCAAAATTTATAAAATACGTTTTAAAAACACATTATTTAGAGCAGTCTAAAATTTTGAGAACAAATTTTTTGAATGAATCTTTTAGAATATATAAAATACGTTCTAAAACAACTTTTATGATTTTAGAACAAACTTTTTAAAATAAATTTTTCAGAATAAACTTTCTAGAAATATATAATATCATTTACAATAGTTCTTTAGAATAAGTTTTTCGATCAAGTTTTTAAGAATAAAATATGTTATAGAAAGAGTTTTCTCCAAATAGGAATGTGTTTTGAAAAAAACTTTCTACCTGTAACATCTCTTTCTCTCCTTCTACAACAACAGTGATGATGTAACAGCAGCCGTAGCGATGAAGTGTAGTGAGAAATTAGGCATAAAAACTATGTCGAACCATAGCTGACTGCTTCTTCATGTAACTTCAAGTGTTTTTGGGCACCTCCTTACAAAAATACCAAGTCTGCCCCTTTAAGAAATTATCATAGTGGCTTTCAGTTTAAAAAAATGATAAAACAGTGACCATGGGAGGTGGGAGACGAGAGGTGAGGGTGCTGCTGGCAGGTGGTGCGTCGCAGTGTGGGTGGTAATAGTGTGTGCGGTAGTGTTCGTCGGCGGCCGTGCGGCAGAACATGGTGCGAGATAAGTATGGGTGGGTTGAGATTGAATTAGGGAACACCTGTTCCGTAACGTTTTCAGATTGAAATATATTATGTAACAGCTTATTCAGTAACGTTCATTTGGATACGGATAGACAGAATACGTTATTCCACAATATATTGAGAGGTGTTGGAATATGACGTATTCCGTAACGTCTTTTCGAATTTGGATAAACGTTGCGGAATACATTATTTTGGAATGTATTACAGCATCTCCCATGTGAAACGACGTATTTCGCAACGTCTATTCGGATTTGAATAGATATTGTGGAATAAGTTGTTCCGCAACACAATACGTTCAAAAGAAAACTTATCCCAAATTGTAAAATCTCCCAGATATCTTACAAATCTTTCAATAGATCATGCATACCTCATATCTAATGCAATGCTATTCAACGATGACATAATGAAATCGGCAACGAAACTGCACAACGAACCGTGGGGAGCTTGGAGGTGACACACGACAATGGCAGAGTTGAAAGGAGAAGGCTTATAAAAATTTAGAGCATAAGAGTCTCAAATTTGATGGCCACATTGTAATCCCACGTCCAAGTATTTTGCTTTCTGTACCCCCTTATTTTCTAATTGCACTCCATATTTTACACAGAAAGTCGAAAATGCACTTGTAGGTGTTTCACATTAACCCTACTTTTCCTCCCTTTTTCTCCTCCATGGTTGCTTACATCTGAGTGTTGTCTTCCAAGTTTCGTAATGAAAAAGTTTATGACTTTTTCGTTCCAAAACACTTATGGAATGCATTTCTGAAATTTACAAAAATCTGGAATAAATTATTTTCTTATTACATCTTAGAATGTATTTTCCAAAGTTTAAAACCACAATTCTCGGATGCAACAATCAGCAGAGGATATTCAGAATGTGCTTTCAAGCTTCAAGAAGAAAATCAGCAGCCGAATAACACTGTGGTGAAGGAGAACGGTCAAAATAAAATGTCAAGGGGCAAAACGGATGTTTCAAAACTTATGGGGATGCAGTTAGCAAACAAGGGTGTGCAGGAAGCAAAAACCCATGACAAAAGTAATTACTTTGGTTTCAAAAACTTTTGGTCTCCAGGGGATCACCTAACCCGTGTCCCTTTAATCATTTGCAAAGTAATTTATTTTATTATATTATGTTTTTAAAATATATTTTTTAATTCTTAAATTTTACAATATTTCTTTTATTTTAGTTTAAAATTTATTTTAAGTCTGATTTATATTTTTAAAATTATTTTTTTTACATCAAACTATTTTTAATTTTTTTTAAATATATTAATATGCAAATAAATTTTTTTTATTACACAAATCAAATAAACTACAATATTTTATTCATTTTCTTTATTTTTTAGTATTTTTCCCCCTCCAATCCAAACATAAAAGAAAAACTCAAACTCAAATTAAATCTTAACTAAGCTAAATATAACATTTTAAAATAAACTTTTAATATGCTTTAGCTATTTTACAGTTATCCTAAATATAAATACATGCAATAGTTACAAAACAATTAAACCTGGCATATAAATAAAATACAGGTTTACAAATTATGTATACGTATATTTTTAACATTAATTTCTCAAAAATTAACAAAAATCAAAATACAATATTAAAATATATCACACAATCATTAAAATATATATATTTTTTAGATTTATACATCGATCTTATACTTCTCATATTATTTCTTTATGAGATTATCATTATCATAAACAGATAATATAAGGATAAAGTGATGTGATTTAATTAAAATATATAAGGAAATTTAACTATAATATAATTGAATGTTACATCATACTTTTTAACATCAATTCGTATACTTTTTAACATCAATTCGTTAAGAATATATTTACACACATGATCATAGATAAGTTTCTCGTTTACGTTTTTAACTTTACTTAAGGTTTACAAAAATTGAATAAACTTAAGTTAATCCATGACTTTTGAAAAATAAGTATTGATCATGTCTAAAAATTAATACTTGAGTTAAGATCAAAATCTAGTTACTCAGAATAATTCAAAAGAACTAACACTATAATATTCTCTAATAACTTTTCACTGCTAATATTCCTCTTCTAGGTGATTTGGATAATAATCAAACCTATATATCTATTGGTATTAATGACTTTAATACATATATCATACAAGTTAATCTTAATTTTCACTAATCATATTCAGTTAAGTAAAAACTTATTGTTAATCAATAATAGTATAATTATATACATATCCTTTTCATTAAATTTAACCAAAAATTAAAACTTATGCATTCACATCAATTTTACTTATAATGTTTCAATTCAATCGATTAACATGTATAAGCATTCAATTCAGTTCAATAATCTAGAAAATTTGGTAAAGCAAGGATCCTTTAAATATCAATACAAAAACTTGCTATAAATCAACCAAAATTTTCAGCATTTAATAATATCACGATTCTTACTCAGTTGATATCAAATCAAACCATCATCACATTCATCCTCACATTCCTAATTCATGAAAAGTATTCAATTAACTTTCCTTTCATCTCATAAGGAACATTTCTTCCAAGAGTTTAAATTGTGACATTTAAAATTGTGTTCACGAACACTTTTACAGACTAAAAGAAAAAACTCCTTTATGTAAAATTCCCCACAACTTTTATCATCTTATATTCCTATTTCCTTTATCCAAAACAATAAAACAAATCTGATGTGAATCCTGGTTATTAAAACATTTGATGAATGATAAGACACGGGACTAAATCAGAAAAGCCATAAACAAAATTTGAAAGGTGTAAAATTGAGACATCCCACGTGCAGAAAGCATAATTGATAGACGAAAGAGTAGTGAGCAGAATGGATGGAGAATAGTGCAGTAAAATATTAATCGAAGATATAGAATTTAGAATTGAAGTATTGCTAAATGTATGGATAATGGTGAAGGATATTTTGGCAGTGTTGTGGTTTGTTGAAGAATAAATGGGGATGAAGACAAAAGCAGTGTCCAGGGATAAAGAGGTGCAGTGGTATGTGTCCCCTCATTTATTTATGGCAATTGTGATGAACTAAAATAATAAAATCAGAGCCTCTTCCTGCATCGTACATCAATTATTGTGCTTGCTTTGCATTTATGGATCCTCCCAAGACTCAGGGAAATATCTTCTTTCTTTTCACTATTTTATATATATATATATATATACATATATGAGAGATGTAATACAAATTCATCTTAGTGAATAGTAATACAATATAAAACTACACAGTTTAGATCTCATTAAATCCAAAAATTACAATTATAAGTGTAGTATATCCCAGACATACTTAAAATTTTGTATATTATATAACTTTTATATCCTTATGCAGTACATCTAGCATATTTCTATAAGTGTGCAGGGTGTGAGATTGGTGTTATTTATTGTTGGCTAATCTCAAGCAGAAAAAATTGAGAGATATTATATCAATAAGAATTGAGCCAAATCATATAAGAAAATAACACTATCTTTAATCCAAAACTTTAAGATATTAAATTTGTGAGTCTATTTTTTTATATATTTTTAAACTTTCTCATTCCTATTTTAATGGGAGAGTTAAATTGGTACTTGAATATCTAACACTTATTATTTATATTTTTGGGCATTAGATTTTAGAAACATTTTTATACTACTAATTAGTAAAGAAAAATTATTTTAGATGTCATTTTTAATCTATCAGATTCTTATCAAGGTCAGGTAGTTATGAAAACTCCTAAGTAAAGCAGTCTTTATAGTTGTTATCAAATAAAAGATTGCATTATTACAATCATTATCTCGTGATTAAATAATAATGTAATCTTTTGAACTATAAGAGTATTTTATTGCATTCTTTTCTAATCAATAAAACTAAAACAATCTAATATTTTTTGAATGGAAATATAAATTTTACATTAGAATGTTAAAATGCAGATTTTCATAGCCCTATATGTATGTCATGAACTGGCTGAGAGTTTCGAGGAGTTTGATTTCTGTGGATAGATTTTCACCAACAAGCCATCTAATAAGTAATAATATTTAAATATACATAGGAACTTTCTTTAGACGTAACCATAGGAAAGGCACGTGTTTTCAATTTTCTTTAAAGAAAGAAATACGTGGGATTTTTATTTGAAGTTGAATTGATCATTCTTCTATTGGATATTTTATACTATTAAAGATAAAATTAATTTATATTATATTAATGTTGATAGTAGTTTTGTAAAAATAAATTAAGTTACAATTTTTTAATATGATATTAAAATTTATCTTAAAAACTTTTTCTAAATTTATTATATTATTTATTATTGAATTATTCATAAATATTTAATAAATATATAAAAAATATGTGATAGAAATTCTATATTGATTAAAAATAAAACTAATTTAAAGTAAGACAATTTTCACCTTAGACATCATTTTTGTAAACATGAGTTAATTACATTTTACTTAAACGAAGAGATTAAAATATGAAAGTGTCTTGATTGTGGGAATTATTTTTGTTGGACATATATGCTTTAGATTTGGTTAGTTGAACTAGATATAGAATTTAGACCCACACCACAAAGATAATAGATTTTAACATGAGGCTCTTGTATTGCCACGCGTCCAACCTTTTCCCTTCATCTCAATTTCCATCATATCCAACACCACGCGCGCGTGGCTGCACCTTCTTTGTCTTCTTCTCTTGCCCTAATTCCACACGTAAAGATAATGGAGAACAATAGATTTTGTTTTTGCACCTTCTTTTCCCCAACACCATCATCATCAACCACTGGTTTCTCACTATACCCAACGTGTTTTTGCATGTGCCACTGCTTCCACAACCACACTCTCTCCATTTGCAACCCAACAACGTTGCTACTGTCTCTATGTTTCCTTTGTTTTCACCATGTTACCAGGAGTAATGTCTTTCTTTATGCTCTTCTTTCGAATTTAGAAAATTCAACTTACCAAACCAAATACAAACGAAAGGAAAAAAAATGGAAATTTCTTTTGGATTGTTGGTAAGAAAAAGTGTAAAAAGAAATTCTTTTTCTTTAATTGCGTAAATAAAAAATAATCAATTGACAGAATAATAACCTAAATAAAAAATATTCATATATAGCTTGCCTTTTAACAAACTATTGTGATATATATATATATATATATATATATATATATATATATATATATATAGAATAAAATAATAACAAATAATTGAAATAAAGACTTAAATAATGTGATGTCAATATTTACATATACATAATATACATACTAATTATATATTTAATATTATCTTAAAGTATTGTTTAAAGTAATATTTAGCAAGTTATTAAAATAGATCTTCAAGTAAAAAATCACTATTAAAAAAAATCTAGTGTCATCTTTGTAAATAAATGAACATTCATAATGTGGTTACACTAAAACGGACATTATGACGGGTTAAAAAAAAATTGTCACGAAAAAATAGTAAATAATAAAATTTAAATTGGCAGGTAGTTACCATGTCAGTTAGTTGGAAGCTTTAAATGACATTGTGTGTATCACCATGACGTTGGTTTTGGGAGCCCAACCCATATTAAGGTGAGAGTTAAACTGAGAGAAAGGTGAAAGTTAAACTAATGTTTTAAAAAGTAATATTTTTTCACTTGGATAATGTTTCCTATGAAAACATTTATTTGAAAAAGTGGGAATCATACCTTCTTAAATTAAAATAGTTTTTTACACTTTTTGTTGACTAAAAAATTTCATGTTATTTTTACTAAATAATTTAATGTGGTAATGAACTAAATATTTCAATAAAAAAATAATCCTTAATTTGTTAAAAACTTATTTTTATAAACCATTCACAATTCATGATTTTATTGGGGGCGGAAAAAATAATGTAATGTCAATATTTACATATACAAAAAATATTATTTAAAGTAGCATTTGATGCAAGTTACTAAAATAGATCTTGTAAGTTCAGTAGACTATTAAGAGAAAGGTGAAAGCTAAAGTGATGTCTTTCCCTATGTAAAGCTGGTTATCTGTAAATACAAAAATCTTTAAAAAAAAAGGTTATATTTGATATTATATATAAAATTATGTAAGTTATGTTCCTTTCTATGTTAAAGAAACACACGAATTATGTCATTAATTTACAAAATAAATTATGTAAAAAAATATGAAAATTTTATAAATAATATAACGACTTTTTATAATGATTTCTTAATAATTGATCCAGAAACTAGAAGTTATATCAATATAATATATTTTGGATAGTGACTGAGAAATAATTGATATAAAATATATATTTTTTTAAATGTATTGATTATTTTTAAAATTGTTATAAAAAGTAAATATTGTCGTGATTAAGTATTTATCTTATATATATTTTATCAAGATAATTGATATAAAATTGTTCATTAAGATATTCTTTGTGTTATCTCATTTTTTTTTCTTTTCAGGATATACCTCTTTAATTTACTTCTTTTTAGTGTTATGATCAGTTGCTAATATGATTAAATATAAAATTGTTCATATTTACTTTCGGAGTGTCACTCGTTATATATTTTAATTTTTAAATATTATTTTTTTAAGATAGTTAAAATAAGGAATTTAATAGTAAAATCTAAATAGTTTAAGATTTTAGGTATCATATGTTATTTAGATCTTAGATCCTAGAAATAATCATGACACGATAAGATCAGCAGAATCAATCATATATTCTATAGCCATTTTTTTTTTTACAAATTATTTGGACTTTTTTATTTACTAATATTTTTTATTTTTTATTTTTCTCAATAATATTTTTTATACTTTAATTCCTAAAATAACATTTTTTTATTTTTTTCTACGTTTAAATAACACTCTTTTATTTTTTTCTTTTATTATTTTTTTATTTTTTGTACATCAATTATTTTTATTTGTTTTTATTTTCTTATTTTCTTTTTTATTTTATTTTTTTATCTTTTTACAGTTACATCAATTATAATTATTAGTAAATTTTCTACATGTTATTTTTTCTGTAATTGTTATTATTAGTTTATTAAAATTAAGATAAAAAATAATACAAAAATAATTAAATTAAAATTTTAAAAAACAATACAAAGAAAATAAAATGAAATATTTTATAGATTTTTTTAACTAATTAATTATAATAGAAATGATAAATTATTATATTTATATTTTATAATAAATTGAAATTTGGCATAATAAATTATAATAATTTATGATATTGAAAGAAAAATATTATAATATATTATAAAATTTTTATTTGAATTGAAATTTGTATTTTTAGTTTGTTAAAAAAATCTAAATAATTAATGAAAAAATCAAATAAAATTTTGGTCAAGATAAAATTTGATTTTTGATAAAGATAAATTTGTGTTGTTGATAAAGATAGAATTTTATTTTTGATAGAGATAGAATTTGATATTTGATAAAGATATAATTTAATTTTTTATAAAAATAAAATATGATTTTCGATAAATATGTAATTGATTTTTGATAAAGATAAAATTTGAGTTTTGATAAAGATAAAATTTATGTTTTATTTCACACAAAATACTTCATTTAACATTAACTAAATTATTTAGTGAATATATGTTTATCATTTCTTTTTCTCTTTATGTTCAACATGTATTGTATCATTTTAAGAATTGACAATTTTTAACTAATAAACGTAACATTTAAAAGCAATTCACAAATAAATTAATTTTTATTTAAATTTTTTAAACCATTTAATTAATATTAATTTACAAAAAATACTCCAACAAATTTATTTTATTTTTGTTATTAATTATTTAGATATATTTTTAACAAATGAAAATACAAATTTTAATTCAAATAACAATTTTATAATTTATTATGATTTTTTCTTCCAATATAAATTTCAATACAAAAATACAATCACATAATTATTATAATAAAATGCAATCTCAAAATCATAAAAAATAAAATAAAAATAAAAAAAATAAAAAATAATAATTATAATAAATGTACTGACTGTAAAAATAATAAAAAATAAAATAAAAGAGTATTATTCCACTAAAAAAATGAGAAAAAGTGTTATTTCAAGAATGAAAAATTAAAGAGGTTTATTGAGAGAAATAAAAAATAAAAAGATGTTAGTGAAGTAAAAAAGTCAACAAAAAAGTGTTATTTTAATTTTAAAAAAATAAAAAATAAAAAACTAAATAACATTATTTCAGGAATTAAAAAATAAAGAATATTATTAAGACAGATAAATAATAAAAAAATACTAATAGGATAAAAAAAGTCTATTGTATGATGTACTAAACAATTATTCACCTTCTTGTTAAATTAATTCAATTCAAATAAAAACTAACCTATCTTAATTATAATTAATACATTGATATGGATATATGTACTCACACAATTCATACACACATTACTTAATAAATTCATTCACCTGTGTTTTAAAACCTTACCAAGTAATTGTTTAATTTCTTTATTTAAATTTGAATTTGAACAAATTCTAAACTTAAGTAAAATATAACATTGTTTTGATACATTGTTCACCTTCTTGATTAAACTTTTCAATTCTAATAAAACTCAATTCAGCATTTTTAATATACAATCCATATTAAGATTTCACTTAGATTCTATACACCATTCACAATCGTATCCGTATTATCCATTTTAACTTTTTAACTACTTTATTGTTCTCTCTTTATGTTTCACAAGTGTTGCCACTTTTCTCCTATTCCATCATTCTATGAGTGTAACTACTCATCTCATATTCCATCACTTTTCTTTTTTATTACACACTAATCTTTTACATTTTTATATTCTTTTCATATATACTCAAATCTTCTTGGCACTTTTTGATTTTCAATTTTCTAATCTCTTAAATCACCATTTCTAATCTTAAATCCTAAATTCTAAAAAAATTATTAAATTTAAAAAGTTTGATTATCGTTATCAATTTTTCATATTTTGATATAATTCTTTCAACATAATTATTCCTATAATTAAAAAATTTTAAAAGATGAAAATTAAAAAAAAACACATTTTAGATTAGTTGAAGTTCTAATTTTATAGAATAGGCATGTTGTTTTGGATAGAAACATGAAAGATGTAAAAAGTGACAAATTCTATAAAAGAATTTCTTCAATTATATAAAAGATTTCCTCTACACTAATTTGCCTTTATTAATTATTAATATAAATATATTTGATTTTTAACCACTTATTCTTTTCATTTTATGATCATCAACTCAATGATAATTTAAACTTTTAATTTAAAATAAATTATAAAATGTTTTTAAATAATCTTGCATCACATTTCAATTTGATTTATCATATATTTAAAATAGAGATTATATGCTAAAACTAAACTTTATTTCACTTCTTTATCTTTTAGAATAAGAATGTTGTAATTTGAATTCTGTATATATAATGTGCTCTCAAAGTTACACATTCTCATACATCAGATTGGCGTTAATATTAACACACCAAAAGAGTCCACATGCAAAAGTGTAATATCTTTAGGCAAAAGTGCTTAACTCTAAAGTATTTATTTATTACAAGTTTGTTTAATTATAATATAATTTATAAAAAAAATTATAAAATAATATTTATAACATGATAAATGTTGAAAAATAATGTAATGTTAATATTTACATATACATGCTAATTATGCCTTTAATATTATCTCAAAAGGTAGTAAGTTACTAAAATAGATATTTCAAGTTTAGTAAACTATTTGTAATTACAATAACACACTAAATTTAAAAAAAAAATTGTTACATTTAAATTATGTATAAAATTATGGTAAGTTATGTCCCTTTCCATCCTAAAAAAACACATGAATTTTGATATTAATTTACAAAGGAAATGATGTAAAAAAATTCATAAAGTGACAATTTTATAAATATTAGAATGAATTTTTATAATGATTTTTTAATAGTTGATTAGAAAGTAAAAGTTATATCAATATAGTATCTATTTCTTTTATACATATTGTCTGTTGGCACTAAACAACTGTTCACTTTCTTGGTGAATAAAATTAATTCAAATAAAATTTAACCCATCTTAGTTATTATTCTTACAGGACCTAGAAGGGTGTAACAATTCTTCTTTAATATCAACTTTCACAACTCCTATCCCATATCTCTAGTAGATGGTGAAAGTACCTGCAAAAGACACTTTGATATCAAAGTGAGACTCAGATATCAAAGACTAGGGTTTATTATAAAAAAAATACATTATTCTCTTGGCCTCCATTGTTATCTATAGTGAAGTTTATTCTGACATGTAATAATTAATTGAGTAATGATATTTTGACACTCCTACATGTCAATACATTTATTTGATACTCTTATGTGTCAAAAAAAATTTAATATGAGGTACTTAGTATCATTTGTTTTTATTCTCTCTCTACTCTCTCATATTTCTCTCTCTCTTATCTCTATCTCCTCTCTCTTCCTTTTCATTTAATGAAGAATCTTTCTTGTATTTTTCTTTGTCATTTGCCTCTAACATTCACCTTTATTGCATATCAATATTAATATCAAATCAACAACATAAACATGGTAGTGTCTTATCTTCTTCCTATCAACCCTAACATTTACCACATCTCAATTCTAACTTTAGACAAATAAATTCAAACATTCTTGTGATGTTTCTTCTTCTTTGCATCAACCATAATGTTCTTCCTTTTTTTCTTATTCTCTTATGTTGTTCACCTTAATTATTTGTCTTTAATTTTCATATGTATTGTTTGTCAGTGTGTTGTCATATTTTGAAATAAATATATTAATTATTTTATTTTTATATTAAAATAAGAATTAGAAAACTTAAGTTTTAAATCATATTATTAAATTTTTATTTTAAAAGTATTTTTATACAAGATTAGAAATTAAATGGTTTTAAAAGAAAAATATTGTGACTAAATAAAATAAAAATAATAATGATTACGATAAATAAAATAATAATAGTAATATATTGATATTATGAATAAAACATATTATGAATATAAAAAATTATGTATGATTATTTAAAAAGAAAATAATAATATTAATAAAAGTAAAAAATAATTAAATAATTATTATATATATTGTTAAAAATAAAATTCTAATTGATAAAAAAAGAAAAATATAAGAAGATAATATTGTATTTAATGTAATATAAACATTACTTTTTTAAAAAATAAAATAAAATAAAAATAATAAAAAAGAAGAAGATAAGAATGACAGATTTTTCATTAGATGAAAAGAAAGAGATAAGAGAAAGAGGAGAGAGGAGGGAGAATAAGAGCAAATAGACACCTCACAATAAAATATTACTTTTTTGTATACATAGAAGGAGTGTCAAATGAATGTATTGACATTAGGAGTGTCAAAATATCATTACTCTAATTATTTTTTGTTTTTTGTCACTAAAAAGATGTAAAGTACACCTAATCTCACTTTTTGTCACAGACAAAACTAAGGTTGTGTTTGGTTGAACTGATTTGAGGGAATTTACTGTTGAAGATGATGGATTTGAGTGGATGAAGGCTGTTTTGGTTGACCTGATTTGGGAGGATGGATCAGGAGAGATTTGCAGGATTGGATATTCGCTCATCTAAAGAGATTTGAAGGGATGAAATTAAAAATTACAAAATAGCCCTTGTAAATGAAGTGAAAATTAAATACTATTGACTTTGGAAATTACAAAACACTCCTTATTAATTTTATCACACTAAAATAATTAGAAAAATGTAAAGAAGGTATAAATTATAAACAAGAAACAATTATTAGCATTAACGTATATTTATCGTAACAATATATATTATATATGAAAAATAAACTGATTTATACCTAATTCATCAAATAATTGATTTCAATAATTATATATACATATATATATATATATATATATTTTTTTTTTTTCATTCATAATACTTTCCTTTCCTTTTTTCCAAGACAATCATAATATAATTAATCTCCTTTCAATCTACCTATATTCAATATAATCTATCAATTCATAATTATATTATTGACGTAAAATAATTAAATCAATAAAAAAAATTTACTTTATAAAAGAAATAATAAAAACTATATTATACATGTTATATTGTTTTCTATTTATTCTTCTTTTTTATTTTTTATTGATGAAAATATGTTTACTTAATGTTTAATTGAAGTAAATCAGAAAAAAAATATTTTTTTTATCTCCTTATTTGATTCAATATTTATAATGAAATTGAGGGGAGTAGATGTTATTTAAAATACTTTTTATTCATCTTAAAAACAGTTTTATTTTCTTTTAAATATAAAATTATTCAAACACAAAAGTAAGATGTTCACCGGTTGGATTATTGGATTAGATAAAATCATTATCAACCTATTAAAAAATATCTAGTTAGTTGATTCAGTTTCTATATTTTTTATATTAAAATCAATTTAATCCAATTCATTTTAATTTTTTACCATCTTATTTCACAAGGGTTAATTAGTAATTTCAGAAATATATCAATTAAAAATATAAAAACAAATCTATAACATCTATCAAATCAATCCCAAACTTTCCTAACCAATCCCCTCAAATCCATTCAAATCTTACCATCAATCCAAACAACTCTCTCATCCACAAACAATCCACTCAAATCCCTTCAAATCCATCCTCCCAAATCCACTTCCCCAACCAAATAGGGTGCCAAAGTATGGCTCATGACTCACTATAAGGAATGATGTCAGTGACCGTTAACTTGCCGGCCTAGATGACCAACAGCCTGCCAAGGCCTGAGTATAGTCTTGACCCAGAAGTACAATTATAGTTAATGTATTTATCTTAATATATGTATTGACAGCTCCACCACCACTCAAGTAAAATTAATGTAATAAATTCACCTTGTTTTAAACCTTACCTTGTCCAACAACTATTTGATTTCTCAATTTGAATTTTGGATTTTAACAAATTCCAAACCTAAGTAAAATTTAACAATGTTTAATCCACTGTTCACCTTCTTGAATAATTATTTCAATTAAAATAAAATTCAACATTTTTAACCTGCATCTCTACTTAGAAAGTAAATTATACCATCCATATTAGGATTTCATAACTCACATCCTATAAACCCTTCAAACAATCCTCTCTCTAATTTGGATCTTAACTATTTAGTTGCACTCTTTTCATCTTTAGCAAATATCACCACTATTTCCTCAACCAGTCACTTTTATTTTTCTTTACACACAATTTAACTTTTACATTCTTATCTTCTTTTTATATATACTCAAGTCTTGGTTGCACATTTTAATTTTTTTTCTGTTCTCTTAAATCATCATTTTTAATCTTAAACCCTACACCTTAAAAAAAATTAAATTTGAAAAGATTGATTACTATTACCAATTTTGCATATTTTATACTAAATCTTTCACCATAATTATTCTTGTAATGAAAAGATTTAAAAGCATGACAATTAAAAATACACACATTTTAGACTAGTTGTAGTTTTAATTTTATAGAGTATGACATGTTGTATTGGGTAGAAACATGGAAGATGTAAAAAGTGACAATTTCTATAGAAAAAATTTCTTCAATTATATAAAAGATTCCCTCCACACTAATTTGCCTTTATTAATTATCAATATAAATATATTTGATTTTTAACCACTTATTTTTTTATTTTATTATCTTCAACTCAATCTTAATTTAAAGTTTTATTTTAAAATAAACTATAAAATATTTTTAAATAATCTTGCCATTGTAATTTGATCTATCATAGATTTAAAATAAAGGTTATATGATGAACTAAACTTTATTTCACTTCTTTATCTTTTGGAATAAAAATGTTGTAATTTTAATTCTGTATATATAATGTGCTCAAAATCACACATTTTCACACACCAGATTGGCGTTAATATTAACACACAAAAAAACTCCACTTGCAAAAGTAGTGTTTAATTCTAAAGTATTTGTTTATTACAAGTTTGTTTAATTATAATATAATTTATAAAATAAAAAAATCATTTTTGTAAAATAATATTTACAACATGATAAATGTTGAAAAAATAATGTAATGTCAATATTTACATATACATGTTAGTTATGCCTTTAATATTATCTTACAAAGTATTACTTAAAATAGCATTTGATACAAGTTACTAAAATATATTTTTTAAGTACAATAAACTGCTGAAAGAAAGGGAAAATGTAAACCTGGTTACAATAACATGCTTGTCAATACCCAATTTCGTCCGGATAAATAAATCCATTTCAAAAAATATATTTTTAATTAATTTTCAAAGAAAATAAAAAAAAGAATTATTTAATCAAACTTGAATTTTGTTAAAAAAAATGTTTTTTTTGTCATTTTATTTTCAATCTTTTAAATAAAAATATGTTTTTTATCAATTAAGAAAAATATAAAAAAATTGCTAACTTTATTGTTTATTTTTCCCTTATTTCAAAAAAAATACAAAAACATATATCTTTATTTTATTCCATTGATTTTATTTATCACTTTTTAAAAAAAATACATACATAGGTTTTGTTTTGATTTCATTTAAAAAAAAAAAGAGAGAAAAGAAAGTAAGAATAGAATTTACTCCTTGTGCCTCACATTTTCCCATTTGTACGTATTGGGCCTCTAAGTTAGTTCTACAGCATCACTTCTCAATACACCCTTTGCATCCCCTCTGCCACCGTGGGCCTTTTGGGCTAGCTTCTTGCCCTCACACACCCCAGCACCTCTTCCTGATTCTGTAAAAAAGAGAAGAAACATTGGTACACGCGACAGGATCCCTGGCAGCACCAACGTCTCTGCTCCACCACCCTCTGCACCAAAATCAGGAGCTGCAATGCCTCCTGCACAGTCTCTGAAAAAAGCTGTCTAGGGATCTTTTTCCTCATCATATACTAAGCAAAGGACATGCTGGACACACACTCATATTCGGATTCACCTCCTCGTGAAGAGAGCATTAAAGACAGAAATACTCGAGACACGCATAGGGGGAGGAGGAAGAAACAGAGGAGTGCTGGGATCGACCCCTAGTCTTACTAGAGTGAAGAGTCACAAACCAGAGAAAGAAATTTTGGTAAAAGGTATGATTATGGATTTTAGTTGTTGGTAAAGACAAAATAGTGTAAAAAAAGGGAGCCACCAAGATTCGAACCCATACCCTTTTGGACCAATACCTAAAACTGACACCTAGACCAACTAGGCCACCTTGATTTTGTTGTTGCATTCTCCCAAAAATAGATTCAAATGCCTATCACCGCCACCGTCAGTGAGGGTGCTCTCTGCACCCCCAGTGTTTGTCTCTGCACCCCCCAGTTTGTTCATACCCGAAATACCCTTAGCTGTGAGTGATTTCCTAGTCCAAAAAATTGCTTCTTGCACCCCTCATGTTAGCGTCTGCACCTCCCACTCTGCACATACCCAAAATGCCCCCTAGTCATAACTAGGCTCCTGATTAACGGGTTGCTTCCTGCACCTCCCAGTTTTAGCAGGTTACGCACCTACCCCTCCTGAATTTCCTGAAATACCCTTGGCCCAATCTCCGATCAATGGGGCTGCTGGCCGCACCCCCCAAACTTCTGCTTACACCTGTGACCCCCCCTAAATTCCAATTTTAACCCCTGATTTTATTATTTCAATCTTTTACTTAAAATAAAACTCTCTTGAGATTTTGATATTGAATTATTTCTTTATTTCTTAAAAAAAAAAGAGTTTATTTCTCACATTTACGAGGGAATGTTTTAATTCGATTAAGCTCCTAAATAACCATTCGCGTTATGCGGGACTTGATTCGAAAAATATTTTAATCTCATTTGGAATATCAAAAGGCCATACGCGTCAAGCGATATTCAAGATGAGGTTTAACTTTCGAAAACACCAAATTTTCACCAAATAAAAAAAATATATAAAACTTTCCAAAATTAAAAATATCAACAACAATCAAACAATTTTCTACCAAAGAACTACGTAACCCTGATTCTCTACCCGATAGAGATACGTAGGAGCGAGGTTAAACCTTGTCAGGCCCTTTCTAAAAAAAAAATTTTGTTTGCCTTTATTTTCATTTTTGTGGAAAATAAACATCTTAAAGAAAATACACTCGTTTTACTTATTTAATTAAAAGGTACCGTCCCAGGACGGGCGTTGTGGGGGTGCTAACACCTTCCCCACACGTAACCGACTCCCGGACCTGCGGTCCGGTTTTTGCAAACCCGCCTTATCATTTCTTTTCGGGTTTTCCATAGTTTTCCCTGAAAAACTATTGGTGGCGACTCCCTTATTTTGAAAATCTATTAATTTTTTCGGATCGCCGTCCCCGTCGTGATTTAGGTCGTGACAGATGGTGACTCTACTGGGGATTACTGAGAGTCAGTCCAGCTTTAATTGAATAAGTAAAATGAGTGTGTTTTTTCTTTTTAGATGTTTATCTTTTGCTTTGCTCTTTTGTATATATAATTTGTTGTTTTATCATTCCTGGAATAATTGAACCCTAGGTTAGCTGACATGCCATATCTGCTATATATCTGCCTGGGAACTTTTCTGGTTGTTTTGCAGGTGGGGGGTTGGGTGCATTTTCTCCCTTCACACACACATCTTTACTTTTGAACATCATATGAGTGGAGTCCTACACCCGGGCCTGAGTGAACTTAGAGATAGATAGGGGTTGTGTAGCAATACTGACAGGATATACTTCCTTTCTCAGTTTTTGCGAGAACCCCAACTAGAGTTTGTTTACTTTGCTTACATGCTCAAAAGCAAGTTGTTTACCAGCTGCTACGAGTAATGTGGTGAAGTGAGCCATAGCTCTAGTGGCCTTATACCTTTAGGGATTAGGAGCCAACCCATGTGAGTATACATTTACTGGCATAGATCTTAAGCGCCGATATATCGAACCTTGTTTAGGGCACTTAGGGAGATGTTCATGCGCTCCAACCTTCTGCCGATTTTGTTTGTCATTGTAACATGTGCATTGCATATTTTATATTCATAAAATGATCATAACTCATGTTTTTCTCCACCAATGCATTTCATGCATTTCATATTGTCTCATTTAGCTCATTTTCTTTCTTTTTTTTTTAACAGTAAAATTATAAAATTGTGTGCATATCATCATGGAGTCAAACATGGAGTCTGAGATTGAGAGAGATCCTGAATCATCAAACCTAAAGAAGAAGTTGTATATTCGAGTATTGGAAAACAATCTGACCGGCCTCAGAGAGTTGGGACAAAGGCTCGGATCGATCCAAAAGGGAACTTTCAGAAAGAGATATGGGAATGTATTGGGATTGTTAGAAGTGAAAGTTCAGATACCTGCTGTCACTGCTTTAGCGCAACACTACGACCCACAGATGAGATGTTTCACCTTTCGAGACTTCCAACTGGTGTTAACATTAGAAGAGTATGAGCAGATTCTCGATTTACCGTTAGAAGGAGGAGTCCCCTATAAGCACCTCGAGCAACACGTTTCAATCCCCACATTAGCTGGGATTACAAAAGTGCACCCAAGAGAATTGGAGAGTAGACTTGTCACTAGAAGAGGCGTGAAAGGGTTCCCACAGAAGTATTGGGAGACTTATCTGCATCAACTAGCTGACAAGAAAGATTAGGAAACGTTCATAGACGTCCTCGCCTTGGTTGTTTATGGTGTTTTCGTGTTTCCTAACCAAGAAGATCTCGTGGATTATGGCGCAATGGGTGTATTCGTTGCTGTGAAGACCCGAGCCGAGAATCCTGTCTCTGCAATACTGGCTGACACCTATGCAGCACTCGATTTATGCCATGAAAGAAGAAAGAGGAAAATGGCGTGCTGTTCGGCATCTCTTTATGTGTGGCTGGTTTCCCGCATTGGAGAGAGAGCAGTTGGTTTCAGATGTCCAGTTGAGTTGGCATTGAAGCGAGGGCCTGAACCGAGAGGGGGAGATGAATGGAAGAAATACTTTGCTGGTCTAGATGAAACAAAGATCCAGTGGCAACCTTCATGGCAGTCAAGGTCACACCTTATTTACTCTTGTGGAAAGTATCCAAATGTGCCACTCGTGGGTACTAAATGTTGCATTAACTACAACCCGGTGCTGGCCTAGCGACAATTTGGATATCCAATAAAAGGGGCTCCATCACCTGCTTCTCTGACTGCTTTGTTATTTCATTATGGGGATGACAATGCTACTCAAGTCCTGCGACAGGTTAGAAGTGCTTGGAAGAATGTGGTTTACATGGATAGGGACTCCAGACCATGGGCCACAGACAGAGAAGTTCCTTACCGTCAATGGGTCGTAGAGAGGGTAAAAGAAGTCAAACTTCCTTTCAAGTTAGATGCCCCTGGCTCGAAAAATAAAGAACAAATGGCAAATGTTGAGTCAGAAGAGGTCGAACGATTGAAAGAAGAGATTGAAAGATTGAAAGGAGTGAATGCCAAAGCGGCTAGTGACTTCCAAAGCCTCAGCCATGACTATGTGGACCTGAAGAAGGACTATGAAGAAACAACAAAAGCCCATGCAGAGCTGATGAGAAAGCAGAAGGCAGAGAGAGATTACACATTCAGAATCAAGCAATACCTGGCAGCCGCTAACATAGAGTTAACAATGAGGGCCCAAGAGCGTGACATAGCTTCATCCGCAGAGCGCCAGTGGAAGAACTTATTTGAAACCATCAAGAGGGAAAAACAAGAGGCATTGAGGAGGCTGCGCGATCTTCAAGTTAGAATTAACGAGATGGAACAACAGATGAAAGAATTAGTAATTGAATGTGATGAGCGTGTTGGGGAAGTGCACCGCCAGCGGACTGAAGCAGAGGAGCAGTATCAGTTGACTCAGGTAGAAGGTTATATGGCTGAGCAGGAAGGAACCATAGAGCATTGGAAGAGATGTTTTTCTCAACTGGCTGCTTTGGCTAACGGGGCAATTGATGGAGTTCCGAGAATGTTGGCCGAGGCTGAGTCATCACTGTTCTTCTTTAATCCACCAAGAGAGGTCAAGACTTTTATAGAGCACTGCAAAGGATTGGTGGCGGAGATGAAGAGTATGATTAGTCGCGCTAGGGAGTGATAGTTATTTTGTATAGAGACTGTAATGACAGTGTTGGTTAGGCAATTTAGGCTTCTCTATCAATGACAGACTTGTGTTTGATTCTCATGTTTTATATGACATCATGCAATTTTATAATTTTGTTCGATTTATTTGCTTTTTTCCTTCTATCTTTTCCTAATACATTCTTTAATAAAATTAAATAAAAACAGAAACATAATAACGGCAAACATTCCGCGACATTTCTATAGAACTCGTGCCAACAGTAAGAAGATGGAGAAATTGAGTGAAGCACAAGAAAGCATGAAAGCCTACGTCGACCAGCTCAAGGATCGAATGGATAAAATGTTTGAGATGATGGTGTCTTTCAAAGACGCGATTGCTGCCCGAAACGAAGAAGCTCAATCCTCATAACAAGGGGGATTACAGACCCAAAAGCCAAATCATGGGAATAAGGCAAGTCAAGTGTTCCCGCCATATGGTCTACCTGTGGACTATGAGCCGCCATACGAGGAATATGAGGATCAAGAAATTATGCCGCCTGTCGCTAATGCTGCTAGAGGTCAACCTGAGCATACACAAGTACCACTTGCTACTAATACTGAAAAGGTAGTAGTTAATAAAGTTACCTCTACTACCCAGCCACGAGTTCTGCAAGTGTTTGCTGGTGAAGCATCAACGACAAAGGGTAAAATTCCCGAGGGTGTACAAACTGTGTTAATCAATGATGATATGACAAGAAACAAGCTGGATATCTTGGAAGAAAGGCTCAGAATGATTGAAGGAGCCAGTGCTTATGAATTTGGGAATGCTGCTGGACTATGCTTAGTCCCTGATGTTGTGATACCTCCCAAGTTCAAAGTGCTGGAATTTGAAAAGTATAAGGGAACGATTTGCCCTAAGAGTCATTTGATCATGTACTGTCGGAAGATGGTTGCTCAAGCACACGACAAAAAACTGCTAATGCACTTCTTTCAGGATAGTCTAGCCGGAATGTCTTTGAATTGGTATATGCATTTGGAATCGGCCAGAATTCGCACTTGGAAAGATCTCGTAGACGCCTTCCTAAAGCAATATAAATACAACATAGACATGGCTCCTGATAGAATGCAATTGCAAAACATGGCGAAGAAGAACTCCGAGACTTTTAAGGAGTATGCACAAAGATGGAGGGAGCTCGCTGCTCAAGTCGCACCACCACTACATGAGAGCGAGATGATAACGATGTTCGTTGAGACACTAGAAGACCCCTTCTACGAACGAGTGCTCGGAAACACCTCATCAAATTTCTCTGACCTTGTTACTATTGGAGAAAGAGTTGAGCGCGGGCTTAAGAGAGGAAAAATAGCACAACACCCGTCCGCGGTTACAACTGCTAGAAAGCCCGGGTTCAACAAGAAGAAGGAGGGAGAAGTGCAAGCAGCATCTGCCATGCCATATTGGGAAGGATTCCAGCATCAGTATCGACCCAATTACAGACCCTCACCTGCTTATGTTGCGAGTACTGCTCCGAATTATCAGTATAATGCCCCCCGACCTCAGTCCGCATATAGGCCTCCGCCTATGACTCACAATGCATACCAGCCAAGCGCAGGAGGTCGGAACTTTAATCAGGCCCAGAACCAGAATTTTGGTCAAAGGAGTAATTCAGGAGAAAAGACTGTGAAGTTTACTCCTATCCCCATGACTTATACAGAGTTATTACCTGATTTGCTCAAGAATGCATTGGTGGCCCTGTGTCCAGTGAAGACTTTACAACCACCGTATCCCAGATACTATGACGCAAGCGCCAAATGCGAATACCATAGTGGGGAAGTGGGTCACTCCACCGAGAATTGTTGCGCTCTTAAGTTCAAGGTGCAATCCTTGATTGATTCAGGGTGGCTCGCTTTCCAAGAGCAAAAGCCAAGTGTGGATAAGAACCCTTTTACTGGACATACAAATACTACGGTCAATGCTGTGATGGAAGGAGAAAGTCTAGGCTTGGTCAGGAGCGTGACTGAGATAAAGAAACCTTTGAATGAGGTTTTTAGAGCAATCTGTCAAGCTGGACTGTTCAAATACAAATATAGGCCAAAAGATAAATGCGGATTCCACGGTAGCACTGAACATTCTGTTGACGAGTGCGCTGAGTTTAAAGATTTCGTACAAGACTTGATAGATAGACATATTCTACAAGTCAGTCATCAGAAGAAGGAAGGAGAAGTGTTTGCTGGGGAAGAATGGATTCCATATGGGCCTAAACCGTTGGTAATACAGTTCACCAAGGCCACCAACTCGATGCCTTCAGGACGACAACCTCTGGTGATACAGACACCATCTTCTTTCCCGTATAAGGATAACAAGGTTGTTCCTTGGAAATATGGTGTCAGTATCATTCAAGGGGAGCAAGAGCATGAGTCAGTAGACCAAGGCAAGAAGGTGATTGATAACATATCTGGGATAGGGGGTATGACTAGGAGTGGCCGTCTGTTTACTCCTCCTGACTTGAGAGGCGAGAAGAGTCGTGACAAAATTAGAGAAGAAATGACTATGGAAAAAGCAAAATCGTTTCTAAAAGGAAAAGCTGTACAAATTGATTCGGAGCCCGAAGGAAAAGAAGGAAAAGAGGTTACCGATGAGGATGCGTACGAATTTCTAAAATTCATCCAGCAAAG
>Ga0209489_100504_pt1 | contig 73305 bp, 34 predicted proteins | sample SiratrowhiteBW_FD_187527 | JGI IMG/M metagenome (GOLD analysis project Ga0209489, IMG submission 187527) | Root nodule microbial communities of legume samples collected from California, USA - Siratro white BW (SPAdes) (version 2) | ecosystem: Host-associated > Plants > Roots > Nodule | place... | reverse complement strand
TATATTCTTTATTTTCATCACAGAGTAGAAAGTTCATTATCCAAAATTAAACTCCTTCAAACTTGGTAGCGCAACGCTTTTGTTTATTTTTGTGTGAATAACATTTGCTTCTTCTCCACTTCCAATGTTAATCTTCCAAATTTCATGCTCGATTACACTTTCTGGAAATAAATGTCACTCACTAATGATAACTATTTTATGAGATATGGTATTCAAGATAGTTAAAATTCAATTTTAGATTAAATTTAAATAATTTGGAACTATTAGAAACAATTTCAATAATCCATATTTTGATTAAGTGTTGTTAAACAACAAAGTATAAAGTTAATAAACAATCGCGTTTGTATGTGTCAGTTTTTGATATTTCTATACACTATGAGCCATTTTTTAACGCGGTTTCTGAAGAACCGCGGTGATATGTTATACTTTCCATTGCAGTTGTACAACCGCGTTGGTATCTTCAGTATTTTTTATCGCGGTTACATTTATCGTGATTGCGTAACCGCACTTATAAGCCTTATACAACCGCGATTAAATATCTTTTTCCTACTAGTGACATTTAATGTTTACCAAAAGGTGACTCTAAGTAAAAACATGATCTTAATTAGACAATTTGTGCCACACATGTAACATACTCTAAAACCATGGACGCTAGTTCATTAGCATTAACTTTTGAAAGCCAAATGTATGTAGTGTGGGCTGAGCATAAACTAATTCATCATTAATTTTAAAATTGACTTCTAATTAAAGAGTGTCTCCCAAGCCAAAATTAATGTATTTTTATTTTAAAATTTATTTAATTTAGTGTAGGCCAAGAAGACAATAAATGAAATTTATTTTCAATATTAATTTAATTTACGTTGATGTGGTTGATACTAATAATAGTAATTTTTAAAAAAAATCTCCTATAATACTTTCATCTTTAACAAAAATAAAACACAAACAAAACAATAAACAACTAAATTTACATTGAATGAAAGAGATAAGTGTGGATGATGGGTGTGAATGAAGAAAATGAGCATGGATTAAGAAGATGATTATAGATGGGTGTGGATAAAGGAGATGATTATCGATGAAGAAGATGATAGTGGATGAAAGGAATAGTGTGGGTGAAGGAAATTAGATGTGAGGAGATTTATATAGAAAAGTGAGAGAGGAAAATATTGAGTGGTTAGATTTCTCATCTTTAAATTTTGACCATTGGATTAAAAATAATTTACAGTTTCTATTCATTATCACTAAAACACACATATTCATAACATATAAATTAGTATCAACTTAGTTAATGTTAACTTAAATAAATACTAAAAATAAATTATATAAGTGTCGGTCTAATCAAATAAATTAGTATTGATCTAGTCGACACTAACTTAAATAAATATAAAATTAGTGTCAACTAGGTAAATGCTAACTTTATTTTTAATATTTATTTCAAAGCTAAACTCACACTAATTTAACATTAAGACAAATATTTTTCTTTATAATAAAAATTAAAAATAATTACCATCCGCATAGTTACCTAAGCCAACTTGATTAGTGTATAACATTAAGTAGATTTTATTAGTATCGACTTAACTTTGGTTAAGTTAACTCTATTCTTATAGTGAGAATCAACTTAACCAACATATATATTTTATATAATAAAAATTAAATTTAAAAGTAATTTTATACTTCTTAACTTTTGAAAAGATTAAGCGTTTACGTTTTATTTAAATCAATTTAGTCAACTTTAATAATGCCACATTTTGGCTTACGCTATTATTTAAAAGTTAATTTCATATTTTCTTGTAGAGTTTTAAATTTGATTTTTTTTATTTAGGTTAAGTAAAATTTTTATTTCTTATTTATTATCTAAATTATTTAGAATGTGAAAATTGTAAGTATTAGAACATATTCAATGAAAGATTTTTATAAGAAATTTTTCATTAATAAAACTATTAATTTATTATACATGGGTTTCACAAGGATGGATTTTTAATATTTAAGGTAGTTACTTAAACAGGTAGCATTTCTTTACCTTTAAAATTTTACAAAACTAATATTCATGTAGTTCGTATTAAAATAATATTTTTATTTATAAACAAAATGTTGTTACATTATTGAAATTATAATGTGAAATGAAACGTACTAACATCTTACATGAGGTTAGCCTTGTGATCTTATCATCGATTATTTGACCAACAGAAATCATGTCCCAAAAGTACAATTAATCAATGATTATTAACTTTTGAAAAAGAAAGCAACACCACATACTTCCAGATTGAATTTAAATGTTATATAATAATTTAATTATTTAGCAATGATGGAGTCATGGATACCACGAACAATCATAATCATACAAGAGAAGAAGCAGTCTTCAATAAATGTACAATTTTCATTCACTAAAAACATTGTGTAGTTCAAATTCCAATACTTTTGTCAGATTGACTGAACATGAATAACACAAATTTGTTTCTTTTGTGGATGACAATCTCTGTTAAATGAATATTAGATTGCCCTCCTAATCGACAAAGTAGTAGAAATTTTACAAGTGATGCTTAAATATTCAGGAGCTAAATGGATATACTTCAAGACTTTCAGTATAGAAAAAAGTCACTTAGAAACTAATTTGCTGATATTTTTAAATGGTTTTGAGGCTATAAATTAGCAAACTGAGCTGAACTGATATAATGATGAACTAATGGATTTTATCTGGTTTAGTGATTCCTTTGACATGTGACAAAATTATTGTATCTCAAGTATTATTTGCTTTGTAATTTAAAGTTTCAGCATGATTTTATTTTTAAAAGCATTCATTTAAATTACTTTTAATATAATTTTTAAAGTGATATAGGACTATTAAGATTACATTGAATGTAACTAGGCCAAATAACCTTTGGATATGTCTCTCAGATTTGTTTGTTATAACTGTCAATGTCAATGCACATAAACATTAAATAATGAAGGAGAAAATTACATGTGTGAGTAGGAAGGACCCATTAATGTGTTTCTCACTTTATTATTTTATTGAGAATAAATTTTGTTAGATGTTATGTCCAATCTTAGTCGCCAAAAGACAGCTTCAAGTAAACTTGAGAATCTGCACCTTGTTTTCTTGCAAGATATAGTTCCATTATTTTTTTCCTGTGTAACCCTCAGTTTCACTCACTCTTCTTTCTACATTCAGAATCAACCACTACACTGCAACTTTCTATCAGTGTCACAAAGAAGAGATGACAAAGCTACAAACTTCTTCTCCAACCTCACTACCCTCAAAGCTAGGAATTAGTAGAGATTCACATGCGATCTCAAAGTTCAAGTCAGAGATTAGGATAGTTCATGTGTTTTCTCCTGAAATAATTGAAATTGATGCTGCTAATTTCAGAGAGTTAGTTCAGAGACTCACAGGAAAGCCAGAAGAAGGGAGAGTAAGCAAGTCCAAGACTGCACTAACCAAAGATACGGACCATAAGGAGGCCTTGATCATTCAAGATGAAGAGGAGTTTCTGAGTCTGCAAAATGGGATAAGGATAAAAGATGAACATGAAGAGGAAGAAGCTCAAGATGATCTATGGAGATCAAAACTAAACGAGAAGTTCAGTGGTTTCCTTGATGGGTTCTCAGAATTTGATTGCTTGCTGGAAGAGTTAAGCACTACGCCTGAAGTGAATCAAAATTAAGGACAGGTTTTGATATGTTGTTGTTGTTCTCTATCTTGTTCTTGTGTGAATACTTATCATGAAAATGGAGTAGCTGAAGAACTGATATTTTGAGTATGGACAATTACCTTGTTTCTGATATTCCAGTGCATGAGTTGATGTATTGATTTTGTTTAGTCCTTTTGAGGTTCAAGGATTATAGTGAATATTCATCAACATCACTTGCTATAAAACTTTGTTGTGCGCATAATAGTTTTCTTATCGCATCTCTTTCCTTGGTGTAGGTCTTTCACTTTCACATACCAATTTTACACAACCAATTTTGCCTGGTCTAGAGTTTTCTTTCTTTTTCCTTCTTGGGATCATTCCCAGTGGATCATAAGGGATCTGACAGTTTTTCATTTTATGAAGACTATTCAAGAGTAATGGGCTTCAAATAAACAGCTTTACACTTTGAAAGTGAAAGAAAGATAATTTAGACAGTAAATTGAATTAATTGGAGATAAAATTGGAATTGTTGTTGAAAATAGATGAAAAAATTTTGTGCTTAGATTGTTAGGGATACAAGAAGATGCCATGCAAACTGTGAAGACACCATTTGGAACTCAGACTTCACACTAGTGGTGAGCTTCAGAAATCAACAGCATTATGCTTTGGAAGGGAAAGGAAGATTATTATAAACAGAAATTCAGATCTCAAAAAGTGAATGCTTAATTAGCTATGAAAAGGGATATGGACTAATGAAGGCTGAAAAAACACCATTTGGAACTCAGATTGATTTGGCAAATCCACTTCCAAAAAATTGACTAATCTATTAACATATTTGATAATGCTTGAGGTGTGAAATGATGTGTAAAATGTGAACTCATGTGTTATAGTATTTTACTGTATAACACTTTAAATATGTTTGGATATGTTTTTCTATAAATACTTATAAAAATAATTTATTTATAAATTTAATTTAATTTATATATAAATTAAAAATAAAAATCTATAAAAATTATATTAACAAATTTTTATAAATTAGTTTATATATAAGATACTCGAGTTTTTAAAAGAATTAATTTTAGTTTTTTTCTTGGTTCAATCAACGTTTTTGTTCATTGTTCCTCATTTTCATATTCCTATGTTTCTCAAACAAAACCTTTTAAGTTATTACAACGTGAGATTAAGAAAGTATCAATAAAATATATGACCAGTTTCTTTTTGTGCCATTCAATCTAAAGCAATGTTGGGATAAAATTTTAAAAACATAGTTTTTGAAACTCCAATACACATTTTTTTTTTATTTCAAAACACAAAAAAAGTAAACTGTTTCTTTGAGAATAGAAATACTTTTGAGCTCTCCAACCAATATCCAAACATGTATTAGCAAATTATAATTAGAGTGCACTTGTTGGAGTAATCTTTGCACAAATAACTCATCAAAATTAAACTCCAATTTGCAAAGAACTAATTAAAAGCAAGAAATAATTATATTTTCCTTTTCTAGTAATGAGTAATTTAATGGTATTTAGAAGCTTGATTTTTTTTAAGTTTGGATGACATGACTTTCACTTTATGAACAAGTGCTTACCAATGTCATTTTTTCTAAGATTTTATAGGTCTTATTTATAGTTAAGTATTGACTTGAACTTTATAACTATTTTGTTAAAAGTAAAGTTTATATTCTTAGTTTTGTTTATATTTATCATTTATATTTTTTATTATCTCTTATTTTGATCTAGTTGTTCGTATATGATTTATCATATTATGTAGGAGATTTATTTCAAATTATATTTATTTAAGTTTGATTGTGGTAAAATTATTTTATATTTACGTGAGATGGATATTTTTCAAAAAGGTTCCAAGCATACTTATAACTACAGGCCTCTCCCAGATGGGATCTATGATGTTATTATTCCTTGTCTTTTCACTAGTCATGGTTACATGTGCTTTATATTGATTGGTTTTGTGGTTTGAAATGTCTTCAATTTTGACAGTTACACTTCTCTATTTTTTTTTCCTTTAACTTCTTTACTCCCATTTCACTTAATTCTCATGTACCTTTTCTCTATTTTCCTTTTCTTTCATAGTGTTCGTTCACTCTAAGTCTCCATCTTTGTTTGTTCTTCTCTTGCATTGTACTTGCTATAAGTATTCTTCTTCATTTCTTTCTTTCTTTTCTTCTTTTCCTTCATGGATTATATTATACCATTGGGCGAAGATTGATATTCTTAAGAAAACCACTGCGTACACTTTGATGAAGAAAGTCGCTCCTTTTGTCATGTCCAAATGTTAAGCCATTCTGAAAATGAAAAGGATTTAAAGATAAAATTGTAATTGAACTCTAAGTTTCATGACAAACCATAGATCAAATGCGTTAATTGACTCATTGACTCTACCAATGTTATCTCAATAAATTTGATGTCAGAATATTGACATCATATGTGAAAATGAAAAAGTGATTTTAAATACAAATCATTTTTCCTTTAACCTTCAATTGGGAGAATGGAATAATGGTTCCAAAGATGAACCCTTCACCACAAGAAAAATGAGTTTTAGAGATAATCAAAATTCGTCAGTCAAAATTTTGTTAGTAAATAGAATTTTTCAATAAAATTTTGACAATGTGGAATCTGTCGATAAAATGTTTTTACCAAGATAAAAAGGTTGAAAAAACCACCTATTAGGAGCATAAATAAAGATAGGAACACTCAGATAATTAAAAGGAATAGTTTCTTTATGGTATCCAAAAATACTTCAAATATTATTATTAGAAGAAATATACTCATAAGCAATAGAGACTTTTAGAAGTGTTTATCTATTAACCCGAGATAAAACCCTAAACATGTAAAAATTCCATAATTGATCAAAGATTTCATTATGGTCTTGCAACAAACAAAAATGTCATCAGCATAAAGGACATGAATAGGAAAATCCTTACTTTAAGGACCTATTATAGAAATAATCTTATGAGTTTAGCAAACTAAGAAATCCCTCTTCTAATCATTTCTTTAGCTTAATAGAAAAGTAGAGATAAAAAAACATATTCTCTTGAGAGACACTCCTCCCATAATTAAAATAATCAACCATGTTATCATTGATCCTAATCAAAAGAAAAGCAGATTACAAGATCCAATTGATAAAAGTGAGATAAAATCCAAAATAATACAACACATATTGCAAAAGGCCTAACTAAAAGCGTCAAAAGATTTAGAAATATCAATCTTAATAAAAATATTATCACCCTTAGCCATCTTAACATAAACTGAAGAGACACATATATTATTGTTAACATTTTCTTGCCTTTGTACTTTTTGTCTTGGAAAAGTCCCTCTCTGATATCTGTCTTGCCTTAAGTCTCCTTTGTTCTTTCTTGTGCATTTAGTATACAATTTACAAAAGTTAAACTTAGATAGATCCCTGGAGATATCCAGGAACACAATTATGGCTTCAGATTTTTAGGTATTGTGACTATAATCTTTTAACAATTCTAACATTTGAAAATTAAGTGCCAAAGATTCTTACATTATTGATTATGCTAAGAACTGGTTGAAGTATTTAAACTTCAATCTTTGCATATCAAATTCTCTGATGAAGTTTAGGCTTCCATCCCTTTCAGCTTTTCATTTCCATTGTACTTTTGCTTCAAAGATCCCAAATCTTATTGGGTGTCTTGAGTGTCATTATTTTAATAAAAATTAATGATACTGCCTTTTTCTGTTCCTCTCTTTATGGATTTTGATTTGAACAACACACTTTCAACAACTTTTTCCCTTTTATCAGCCTTAAAAACCATTATTTTTACCTAAAACAATGGAAGTTGAAATTGGAATGGATAACCTTCCAGATTCATTCTAACAACAATATTAGATTTGTGTTTGGATTTAAAAATAATGGATAGACTCAATTTCTAAGATAGTTCCTATATCAATTTGTTGGTTTTTATGTTTAGGAAATATATTTTAAATGGGTAAAAGATGTACAGTATTCCACGTTGTTTTATTCATGGAGTTTTATACATAAGGCAAAAATGTAACAAAAACCAAATACAAATATCTTAATCTTAAAGGGTAACCTAATATCTTTTTCTTTATCAAAATAATATTTAATAATAAAACATAAAAAAAAACTCGTAAAATCTAATTCAAATTACTGATATTTAGACATATATTTAATACTAATTAACACCTTTGATCTCTCTTAAATTTAAATTCATTTTGCATCCCTACAAAGTTCTGAGATGTTAGAAAGGGTCTAAATGACAAAAGCATTGTACACTATGAATGGTAGAGAGCATGAAGTGATCCCAAGCATAGAACTTGATAACATCTAGATTAGTGTTGTTCCTTTAATTTTCTGGTAGTAGTATAAACCAAGGAAACAAAACTAGGAATGCTGTATGAACTGAGACCTGGTCAACAACCTCATTGCATACATAGTACAAATTCAATGATGTACTCCAACACTAGTCGAAAAACTAAGCATCATAAACACAATATTATCCCTCTTTCTGGTATAACCAACCTTCTCAAAATTTCATTGTCATGTCTACGACAAAAGAAATAAATACAGTGCCATGCTGAAACTTAAGCTGACTGGTAAACAAACTAGCAGTGAGAAAGATTAAAACACGACCCAAAAAATCATAAACCAATGGAGAAAGAGTTACACGTGATCAGAAAATTTAACCCAAATTTGCTTTATTACTGGATACAACAACAGTGGGTTCTATCCAAAGGCACAACCTTTAACGATATATATGTGGCTATCGATGAAGATTTATCACCCTACATGTAGAGAGATTGACTATCAAATGAAGATATCTGATAATACTCAATTCAGGGTGCTTTTGGCTGGGACTACTCTGGTTGCCTGCTATGTAAGTAATTTTATCTCTGCATGATACCTGAAATAGAGACAAATCATGATGTGCCTCAGATTGAATGGATAACATTTATAAGAAAAAAGAAAGAAGAAGAGACCTTATCCACCAATATGTATCATAGGCCTATTTGCAGTCTTTGCTATGTCAAACATGCCAGCATGTGAAGCTTTCTTCTTCTTCACCTAGAACAAAGGAAAGACAATATTAAGAAATAGTACCAAGACCCCCCATAATATAGCTCAATTAAAGTTAGCTACACAATTTCAAGTAGCCTATGACCCACTATTGACTATTTTGTTCAAAAGCAATCAAATAGCTTACTAGGACTAGAGCCCAGATGGAAAATCATAGAAAATAAGTGAGTCAGTAATATATTATTCAACGGAAATGATCACGTTAATGTGGTCTAGAGGGTGAAGGTGACAAGAATAGTTACTTTATCAGGGTCTACAAATTACCAAATGATGCTAAACTTTATCAGGTTCCATTACCATGTTAAATTAAAATAGCAGTGAGTGAAATTCTATTGCAGGATCATCATATTAAGGTGATAAATCCTGGTAAAGAAATAAAAAAATATAAATCATTATAACGCAATTGAGATTTAGCAATAATAATCAGAAGAAGTGTGTACCGCTGCTCCTATTATCTCCCTAAGTTCATGATCCTCTGCACCACATCTCAAAGGATCTCTTAAGCTAACCTGAAACACGACCCATCTAAGAAATCACAAAAATCTTTTGGTGAAGCTACACATTAGAGATGCTATATATATTTTATGACATGTTATTGTCCCGACCAATGTCAACATCCATACATACATCAAGCACCTTTAACTTGAACATAATAATGGCATAGATAACATCCATAATGACCGGCATGTCTTGTATAGGGAAAATGCTTATCAGTTTTATTGAATGGAATAATTTAAGAAATGATTAAGAATTCAAAAGAACGATGATAATACATTAGTGCATCTAAAAAAAACAATTACAAGTCATCAACTAAATAGAATATCAAATGAAATAGCATGTGCAATGGAAAGAAGGGGCAAGGCAGTGCATGTTCAATCCCAAAATTTGTATGTGGTAGAGCCATATTTTAATGTTTTTAAAGATCTTGTCCTAATGTGTATCAAATCTTCCATTTACTAACAAATATCTAGATTCCCTACAAGAATCCACTTTCTGCAGGGCACTTCTATATTCGTAAACAGATATTTAAAGTTATGTTTTCCTATTATGAGTTTATCAGAGATAGTTTCCCTTTTTCCCATTATGGAGCATATATCAAGAATTCAGAACTGACTGTAGACATCACAGTTTCAAAGTTCAAATCTGATGCTGCCCATTCTTTATCCCTTTACTCTGTTAAGCCACTGATGATCACTCCCAAAAGTAAACAACCTCCAGAACCATACCCCGCAATTGAAACAGCTAAGTACAAGGAATCAGACACTCTCTTTATGAAACCAGACTGCTAAAAGCTTGCATAGAAAGTCCTGATTTTACTGGCCAAAAAAATTATAGGCCTTAAATGCCAAATCCTTAATCCCGAGTCTTTCACCCTCTTCGCGTAATTATCCAATTCAATTACCCGTACATTTAGAAGGCCTGCAATTAATATGATATATGATACTCCAAAAATGGAAACATAAGGTGGTGTTCCCATGTCAAATACTGATACTTGTACATTCATATCAACTTTTGAAAGTAAATTGCAATCATCTTTGATCATCTTTCTTCACCGATATTATGCATCCTATGTAAAACATTTTATAACTTTTTGTTAACAAATCCAAAACATAGCATATACTAAATTTCAAAACGATTTTCTTATTCCTGTATTTGTATGTACTCATGTCGTAATAAGCATCCAGACTTCATATAGTATCATCAACTCTAGCATTACAGATTTACCAAAAACATTAAGTATTCAACTATAAGTGGCATCACAGATTTTAGCCCAGTTACCATCACCAGATTCAGGGCACAAGCATAATATACTGAACTTTGATGATTTGAATATATCTTACCTCTGAAGGACCGAATAAACAGACTTTAAAGTTTCCATCAGCAAGTAGTCGCAATCTATTGCAACCAGCACAAAAATGCTCAGACATTGATGTGATAAACGAAACTCTACCTTCATGCCCATCTATTGTGAAATTCTTGGCTGTCTCTGTAGGGTGATCCTGAACTCTTTTTAAGCTTGGAAACTGTTTCATCTGTTTGGTAATGATGATTATAAAGGGTACTATAAGAGAACAACAAAAAGTAGTATGAAAGTTAGTCTGAATTCTACCTTACCACTGTATCCAACATTTCTGAGTAGGGTACAAGTTTCTTGACATTCCATACATTTCCATCAAAAGGCATGAACTCTATAAAGCGAATATCAATTGGCTTTTCACGGGTCAACTCAACAAAGTCACAGATTTCATCATCATTGAATCCACGCATTACAACACAATTAACCTGAAATGCAAGAGAAACATAAAAGATACCTTAAAATGCATCCATCAGTGACTTGAAATTTACCAGAGGGTATGCACCCTTGTTGTAAAATTCATTTGATTAACTCAATGAATTTGGACAAAAAGGTAGCTGCTCATGGGGAGGTGATCAATGAGAAACACTAGCAAAAAGTAATGATATGCAACCAACAAATACCTTAACAGGATTAAATCCAAGGTCTATGGCAGCATCAATTGAATTCAATACTTTTTCATGCCCTTTGCGTCTGGTCATAAACTCAAACTTTGCAGGTACCAAAGTGTCTAAACTAATGTTGAGAGAAGTAAGTCCACAATCTTTCAGCTTTGGAAGTTTTCTTGTTAGAGCAATACCGTTGGTAGTCATGGACAATGTTTTTAGTCCCTTCAAGTTTGATAATTCCAAACATATATCTTCAATATCCTTTCTAACAGTTGGTTCCCCACCCGTCAGACGGATTTTAGTTACCCCGGAGCTTACAAACAGATTGGCCAATCGCAGAATCTCAGTTTTTGTCAAAAGTTGAGGGCTAGGAGTGAGTTCCACACCTTCTGCTGGCATACAATACAGACACCTTAAATTGCACCTCTCTGTTAAAGATATTCTCAAGTATGTGTGAAGCCTTCCAAATGAATCTACCAACATATCAGAGACGGAATTATCCTTTGGCAGATCTTCAGATACTGAGGCACAAGATGTAGTAGCCAAAGCTCTTGTGGCAAATTCACTCAAGTGTCCACCGAACAACGCTTGACGAGTACTACTGGCAGCACAGTACGAACCCACATCACAATTCAACTGCTTCAAGAAAATTTGTGTCACAAGCCAGCCACATTTTCATAAACAAAATTTGAATACATATTAGCTACACCAAACCCCAGATTAACTAAATTCTTACACAACAAAAAATAATAATTTTCATCTGGGTATCAATATTAATCCTTCAAGTACGCCTACCGTAAAAACTCAATTTATATTTTTAAAACGGCACAACCAAGTAATTGATTTTTGCATTTTCTTGGTAGAACCGAGGGATTACAAGTTTACTACTGAATTTGGACATATATCAGCACCACCACCAGACTCCAGATTAACACACACAGCATGAATCTAGCACAAGCTAACCAGTAGTACTCTTAGGACAAGAAATCAAATAACAATTCTCATCTGCATGTAAATGGGTATCACTATAACTAATCACAGAAGTGAGCATATGATAAAAAAAGAAAAACACTGAATTGAAGTACAGTGATGGGTTTTTCTATGATCCTGACAGAACAGGGGAATCATAAGTTTATACGTGAAATTTAACATGGCATGGACGATTCAGTTAACTTCATGTGTGCGTCCCAAAGCATCAATTTTTTCAATCCATTACAACCAACTTGATTGACCAGTTACATCACCAAAAGAATAAGTTAAAATAAACTGAAAGAGAGAGAGGGGGGTCTCACCGGAAAGGAATTTGATAGGTTGAACCCAATTGGGCTGTGAAAGAATTTTGATAAGTGACGCCTCATGGTTGACGCTGAAACAATGAATTTGGACAAAATAATGAGTTGGGGTCGGAAAAGTTTTTATTTTTTCTCTAATTTTTTTTCTGGGACACCAAAAACTCTGAACATATGTATCTATACAAGGTAAGAGAGAGAGAGTTTTCAGATGTTGTCGTGTTGGTTTTGAAGGGTAAGGTGACAGACACTGAGACAGAGAAACCCGAAAGTGCAAAGTGCCGACTCCATTGTAACATATTCTATTCTATCCACACTATTAAAATATATTTTTTCTAAAGGCCATGTGGCCCCAACACATTTTTTTCTTAAGGGATTTGTTGGTTCCACTTTTAAATATCCACCACATATGATATTTTCCAGATTTTTTTTAATGGTATTTGATAATTTTAAACTAAGGATCTGGATTATTGATTTGATTGCATTCTTGAAACTGTATTTATTGTAAATAAATTTTAAACTGGATCTGAATTTAACTATTGCATAGAACATTAATTCTGTAATTATGTGAATTTATTGTTGTGTGTTCTAAGGTGAATTTAATGAAAATTGATTTATAAAATGTTACTCGAATTGAGTGAACTTGTAAGAGAAAACAAATCTAAAATACTGGTTGCAAAAATAAGAAAAATGCATGAATGGCTATGGGAGCTTTAATCATGTCTCCCCACGATGGGAAAGTTAATTTCATCAGGGTGAGATGTTTTATTGTTTAATTTTTTTTATTCAATATATTATACGAAATCCGTAATTTTGGTTCTTAAATATGTTTTTCATTATTTTAATCCTTTATTTTTTTCATTATATATAACTTAAATATTTCTTTTAATTTTTAATTATACATACTTTTGTTTAATTTTTAACTTCAAAATATGTTAAATTACCATCAAAATACATTTATTTAACAATTTTTTGTGCTACTATTTTAATTTTTCAAATATATTACAAATATAATGTGTTTTCCTGATTTTACTTTTGTTATATTTAAAATAAAAATAATGTATAATTAAATCAAAATGTTAGAGTTGTTTTTTTTTTCACTTGAATGTCAACCATATTGTGGGTTTGGATGGTTTTGGAGTTAAATGTTTTGAGAAATTTTGGGATATTGTTAGGCTTGAAAGATGGAGGGTCATAAAATAATCTTCTATTCTGAACTAGATGTTTTATATCATGAATGGTAATATTAGAACTAGACTTTAAGTCTAACTTAATCTTACAAAATCAACAGCTTGTAAGGTCAGGTTTATACCTATTTATAAATTATTGAAAGGTGTTATCTTTAGTTGATGTAGAATCTCCAACAATTAGTGTGATCTATCTTATTGCTAAACTTACTTACCAATTATGATAATTTGAAGAACTTTAGAATTATTGTTGTAGTCTTTAAATTTAAGATGATTTTTAAAATCTTTTGACTAATAAACTTGGAGTTATTTCAATGTAATATTTCAATTTATCAACATAGTTTCATTACTATTAAAAGTTGTATTTGTGTTATTTATGAAGGAATAAGAAAACATAATATGATTATAAAAATATTTAATATTATTAAAGTCTTTCAACAATTTGCTTTTCATTATACTTTTAGTAATTGAATTTGTTTCTATTTTACATTTGGTCTTTTTATCCATTCAGGTTGTGACTTCTTTAAGTACAATAAAGGAGTTAAATAGGGAGATCCCCTCTCCTCTCTCCTTTTTCTCCTTTTAAGCACAAGTATTCAATAACTCATTCAGTTTAATAAGATGCTTTGCATGGCGTCTTCCAACATATACAATGATTAAGTTTTCTATACTAGTTTACTAATGAACATGAATAATGTTCTTTCTCGTATACAAAAATTGGATAATTAAGATCTTGTGTGTGTTCTGATATCAAGACTTTTCATCGTTGTTATTATTGTCGTCAGTCCTTCTTTTCTGAAAAGATCTTCTATATACACTACAAAAAAAACAAAAATTACCGACGAGACAAATCCATCAGAAACACTCAAAATCCGTCAGTAAATTGATTGTCTATAAATTTATCAACGGATTTCTGAGTCCGTCGATAAATTTAACAATGGATGATATCCGCCAATAACATCGTCGATAATGATATTTTACCGACGGATAAAGTTCCGTCGATAATTTAACTTTTTCTTATAATGATATAGACCTTGAGAGGAAAATAGTTGTTGCACATCTTTTGTAGTCGTTATAAGGGTCTTAAAAGACGATCTTCTTTCTTCTATTATTTGTCCACTTTCAGATGGTGAGATGTGCTAAATGTGCTTCCAACAAGATTTAATGTTCTTATCATCTTCAAGCAACATCCTAAAAATCTAACACGACTAGATAGATATAGGTTAAAAATCGTACATAGTAACTAATCCTTTTAGGGTTGACATAGAAAATGTCAAAATGCATGTGTTTATATCAAGGGATATGTTCATTATTACTCTAACATTATTTTTATTATAGATATTTATCTAGCTCATGGATTCAAACATGTTTGGTTAAAATATAATCCTTCTTTAATTTATTAAGTCTTCTTCAACATTCAGGTTGTTCCTTAGTCTCTTAAGGAAAAATGGCTTAATGCATTAAAGGTTGCAAGACCTTGGAATTCAGAGTTTCTCATATCTTTTTGAGAAGGAAATTTATGTGTTGACATCTTCGTAATTTAGGTATTCAAAATGGATTTGAATTCTTTTGATTTGATGATTTACCTTTTATTTTTAAGGTAGACTTTTTCCCTAATAGGTATAGCCTCCCAAACTTTATATTTGGATATGCTATATCCTTGGGAATGTTATTTTATGTTTGGTATGAGTTTGGTTTGGTCCCTATGTTTTTTTATCTTTATTTTTCTCTTTTATGGTATTGCTTGTGGTGACATATGATGGTTGAATAGGTGCTTACATAGTTAGGACGCTAAGATCTCATAGTAATGTCTAACATAATTTGATAAAAAAAGTTAAAATTATAAATAATTAAAATATTAAGAAATCCATCAATTGTTAAAAAAATAAATAATAAAAATTAAGAAACTAAAATTACAATATAATTAAGCTTTCAATTCTATTTTGTTTTTAAATTAACAATCCTTATTCTTTACTCACATCGTATCCTCTCAGTTGAATATTATCAAATGCAACAAACACCAACATTCACCTAAAGTCTAACCTCAAAGACATGATAATGTTGAATAGTAATAACAATAAATGCAAATACAAATAAATAATAATAAATAGTAATAACAAACTTGTATATGTCCATATCTTAAATTACAAGCCATCATTAACCAAAACTTCATCACCTTCCTTTCTCAAATAATAACTCAAACACAAAAAAAAATGAAATTTTAATTTTGGATTTTACATGATAGAGTTACATCTAACCTCATTTCAACAACATAAGTTGCAATCACCAATGAATAACAATTTGTGAAAACATGAAAAACACAAAAAGGATGGTTGAGTTGTATTTTTATCAAATTTAAAAACCTTTTGCTAACATTGTTTGATTATAAGTACTCATACGATAGTTCAGTTTATCAAGTGATCATATTGTAACTCTTTCATCTAATAGATCTTATCATATGCAACTCAATAATTTAACTGAAACACTTGACTAAAGCATTTTCTAGTTTGTTTTAACTAATCATCATATTGTATTTATTGTGTTTGATGGATTATAACAGATGCAACTTAAAACCTTAGCTAAAACACTTAAGTAAAAATAAAAAGATAAAAAATACAGTAAAAGAAATTTTTTGTTTGCTCGCTCAATTTCAGAGTGTACTGTATATATTGTATACACTAGAAAAAAAGATAAAATAAGCCTTGCATGCAGAATGGTCACTTTGAAAATTCAAATATCCTCACTCCAATAATACATCACTCTAGTATAGTTAAACATAAATAATTTAAAAAAAGCAATGATATAAGTATTAGCCAGAACTTACACATGACTAATGGTGTTGGACAGGTCCAACTCGGCTATGACATAAAGGATCACTAAAAATTGTTGTGTTGCTTAAAATATTGAAAGAAAGTTGATTGATTTGAAGATTGAATGGACTTGACACCTAATTGCTCTAGATGCTCTCAATTTATGCCCATATGTAGAGAGATTAAAGCTCACTAATAATTTAACTACTACACAAAATTGAGATGTGAGATGGCATTGTTGGTGAGGGAAATAAATAAGCACATTTCAATGCCTTTAATGATGAGTAGAGCAGCCAAGCATGCAGAGTAATGTTCTCTTTAAATAAGTCATGTGATGACATAACTTAAAGCATTGCCTGACATCTGTAAAAACATTGACTCATACCTATAACAACACTACACAAATTTTGGACGCCTCAGAAGTAGTCATCACGTGCACGATTTCAAGGAGAAATTGTCATGACGTGGATGACTTCAACAGGCACCGACGGTCAAAGTGGTAGTCATGCATAAAGAAATCATCTGCCTAAGCATGACTTCCACGTGGATCTCAGCATTGGACGCACAACTTCAGTGCTGGGTGCATGGACTGGTACGTTGAATGCAAATGTAGCGTGGTATAGCTTGTATGTTTGGCAAGTTTATTCAAATTACTTCTTACACACTCTTCATGTTGAAAATTACATCAAGTGTATAAGACTGCATTTTAATAGTGTTGACTATTAAATCAGATTGAACATTGTAAAAAAACTTTACAAACATTAATATACGTATCTGACATTGATTTGTGTATATATTACCCTTCATCCACTTAGAGAGAATATATTGATGTATTCTTTTCTCAAATATTGCAATATCAAATTTATAGGTTTAATACTGCTTATTTTATGAATTATACATGCTCATAATTGGTTTTGGTGCAATGATGATTTCCATATATAATTTATTATTCTAATATTATACATATGCATTTGCAAATTTTGTTCATAGCTCATTTTGAGATATAATTGTTATTTTATGCATACATAGATAGACAAATTATATTTTCCTTAATTGCTTACTTCTACATAGTATTGTGATTTCATGAATTACATATGGACAACTTTAATTTTAAATTGTTTTGATTCACATGAAGAACAACCTAATATTCCATATATACTTCATAACTTTAGTGAAAGTGACGAAGACTACAAGTTCATTTGCGATAAAAAACAAGATTTTGGACTTAGTTCCTCATGCAATATTCAATGTCATATATTTGAACGCATGTCTTTTCTTTCAAAAGAGGCAGCTATGATGAACATTAAGCAAAACCATATTGAGCAAGGGTATATTTATTGTTGTTGAATCTAAATTTGATCGATAATTACGATAATGATTATCAATGGAAAATTAGAGTTGCTTTCAGCAAAGTTCGAGAATATTAAGAGATTAAAAAAATTGAAACACCTTACACATGCTTCTCTATATTTATTGTTGTTGAATCTAAATTTGATTGATAATTACGATAATGATTATCAATGGAAAATTATAGTTGCTTTTAGCAAAGTTCGAGAATATTAAGAGATTAAAAAAATTGAAACACTTTACACATGCTTCTCAAAGTTCTCTCCCAAGATCACTATAATGTAGATTCCAACCAAATTGCTACAACTGTGCTCCATTCGGTTAAAACAAATCATTTCATTCCCATCAAAAATTTAATAGCTAGCACGATTATTCAATTACATATATATCTATTTATATATCATGACTAAACAAATATATAATGTCCTTCAAAGCACTGACTATAAAGATGAAAAAAATCAAACACTAAATACAAAAAAAAAAAATTCAAAATTGTTTTCTTTAACACGACCTTAGTTGAAATAAAAAAAATAAACGTTATTATAAAATGCACAACTTCATATAAGACACTACAAAAATATTAAATTTTACCGGAGGTTTGTTATCGGAGAAAAACCTCCTCTAAGACCAATGTTTCTTGGGGTTTCTCTAACCCTCGATAAGTTTTTGTACCTTTTTAAAAAACTTAGTAAATGCTTTATTTTCTATTTTTTTCTTCTCTATTTTAGGTAAAGTTTCTTCTTAACTTTTTTTTTTTTATATTTTATCTTCGTAAGTAAAATTTTAACTTAATGTTTTGATTTCCCTCTTTTTTTTTTCTCTTTTCTACATCACTGACTTTTCGGACATTACCATATCTTTTTCTTGTTTCCTTCTTCACTGAATTTTTTTCTTCGGCATATGAGTTTTCGTACACAACCTAGTTCCTTTATTCCCAAATCTCCATCTCCTACTGAAAAAACTTTGATATTGCTCAAAACTCTATTTCCAGAACTGTAGGGAAGGCAAAACGTGAGGTCTGGTGTGACAGAGTAGTCTGGCGGTGCGGTGAGGAAGTGTGGTGTGGTTGTGTGGTATTATGGTGCTCTCTATTGCGGTTGTGTGGCTGTGCGACGTGACGGTGCTCTGTGTTGCAACTGTGCAGCGCGACGATGCTCTGTGCTGTGGCTGCACGGTACAATGGTGTTCTTCGTTGTGATTGTGCGGTGTTGCTCTGCGCAGTGGTGGTTGGTGTCTCTGTTATCTCCCCTCTGCTTAACAATCCAACATCAATTCTTTTCTTTGGTTATGGTTAGTGTCTAACTCTTTTCTCGTACAAATACACAATAATAAATTCTACTTAATGATCTAAAAGGTGTTTTTGGCTTTACAGTATTATTTGAGTAGCAAAAATTTTATAGGTTTTTTAGGTAGAAAAAACAATGTCTCTATGACAGTGGAAATAGTAATTAGGTTAGGTAGAAATTCATTTTTTCTGTGATTAGTCCAATCTATTTCAGCAACACCAATTTTTTGCATTTGCTAACATCTGAACTCGTTGTGCAGATCCTAGATTATATTCAAGTTAAGAATCTCCATCTCTGTTAGTCTTCCTCTATTTTCCACATTTCAAAATGTTTTCAACATAAACTATTTTTTTCCTACTTCTGCCAATTATTGCAATTATTATTATCATTATTATCTCTGCTGCCACTTGCTAATTTGCCACATTGTTTCTGCTTGTGCTATCATTTTCAGTTTTTATCCCTTTCCACATATTTAACACAGTTACTTAAGTTAAAACACCTTTCCTGAACATTCACAGGCTTGCTGTTAGTAAATGTTCGTTTCTAATATTGATTTAACATACAAATATAAATTTAAATTTGTATGTAAAAGTTTATATATAATATCAATGTTTTAGATGAATTTAAATTTGTCCAAATGTAATATTAATTTTACATATTAATTATATTAATTTTTATTTATATATAATATTTATAGATAAATCACTGAAAGTTGGGGTAAAAGAGTTCTTTTACAAAGAAATGGAGAAATTTCATTTTAATGTTAAAGTTAGGAAACATATAAACTACTGCCTCACCTCAGTTCCTTCTTGTTTATGTATTGAGACCTAGAAGTTAACTACTTCCACCTCCTGAATCTTGTGAATGTTTTAAAACAGTCTTTTCAGATTTATCCATGATAATCAATATTTTGATTCAATATTTTTATTCCTATTCGTAGGTGATAAATGCATGATAATCAATATTTTGATTCAATCCATTCATGATTCTTATTCAATTTCAATATCAATTTTACTTTTATTTTGTTTCAATTTTTTTTTATTTTTTTTATTTGTTAATATAGTTCTAGTTCATCCTAGTGTTGTTATTGATTCATATGGCCAATCTCATGTACCTGGCAGGATAACGGTGTTATGAAGGATACTTATGTATCTTTCATTGTTGAATTTGATGTGTTTATATTATTATTTGTAGACCACCTGAAGATGAAGAAAATATTAATCAAGAAAAATAGTTCAGACCTACATACTACTCACAAACCCTCTTCTGTATGGGAACATGTAGTAGACCATCCATCTCATCCAGGTATTATGTTAAAAAAAGTTAAATTTTGAGTTTTATTCTTCTTTAATTGTAATATTACATCTTCAAGAATTTTATTGGCTATTAGGATTCTTAAAGATGACAATTACAACATCAAGTAAGTCTAGGTCAGAAACTCAAGTGAGTAGTCATTTTTCACGGCCTAATACTCATCTTCACTTACCTTTACCTGCACTTAAGTACATCCATTATGCACATGTTCAGCGTACATGTAAACCTGGTTAGATGACTCAACTTTCATAAAATTTATTTTTTATTTATAAAATGCGTTTACCTTATTTAGTCTATTGATTCATTTGTGATTGACTTGTGTTTATCTACATCTCCATCTCCATTTGTCCCTCCACCAATATTTTCATTTCAAGGAAGTACTTAACAAGCTCACCAAGTACCTACAACAGCTCAACCAAGTGTTGAACATGCTCCCCATCCACCTCCAACTGTATATCAGCCAAGTAAGTTGTGTTCATCTATTTGATCTTTTTCAAATTTATTAATCCTAGTTGATGCATTATGTTTCTATTATACCTTTAACATTAATTTCATAAAATTTTGATGTAACTTAAAAAAATAATTACTAAAGCAGAGTTAGAATCAAAATATAATAGTATAAGTTAAAAATTGTATTCTATGCTATTAACTTAAAACCTAAAACTGATTAAAGTAGTTTCTATTGAGGTTGAGAATCTAGACGACAATATAGTGTTGTGGGTGTGTGGAATAGTCAAAACTAGCTACCTAGCCTGTTTGATTAAATTAATGTTGTGATTTTCCACTCTGATGAAGTTCTTATAAAGTATGTTTTGATATTATTCAGATCGGCTAATTTTACTGATTTTGTGCTTTAAAATAGGTTTCTACACTAACATCACAAGTCAACGAAATGAAGGCATTGATGAATTTTTTTGTTCAAAATTATCCTTGAGAATTGCCTCATGAATTTGCTTAGTTTCAAACGTCATCGGTAATATTTAAATCTTCATTAAATTAATATATATTTTATATTGTAATTGGAATGCTACTAATTATAATTATTCTTTATATATCAGGTATCTGATAAAGGAAGTATTCCTAATGAAGAAACTGACTATCAACATGAAGAATCATAATTGTCTTGTGAATTAGCACTAGCTTGTCTTATGAATTAGCACTAGCTTGTGAATTAGCACTAGCTTGTGAATTTTATATCTGAATTAGCACTAGCTTGTGAATTTTACATCACTTGTCACTCTTGACTTGTATGGGAATTACTTTGACTCTAAGTTGCTTTATTGATTGTTTAATATTAGCAGTGACATTCTCCATATTAACTTTAGCTTCAATTCTCCACATTATTACATAAAACAAATAATTATTTTAAAGAATTGAATTATTGTAATATAGTTTATAAATCTTGCATTGTTCTTAAATACACCTATTTATAGTGAGTTAAACTAAACTATAGTAATTGTAATAATAGGATTTTGTTCTTTCTAAAAACTTTTTTGATGGTTCCTTTCCTTTAATGTAATGTTAGCTAGCAACAATTTTACAGGAACACTTGAACATATATAATCAAATGTCTTTATTAATCTGGTAGGCAATTTCTTGTCAGGGCCATTTCTTTCTTTTGGTGCCATAAATTACTATTTTTCTTTTTATGATTTATTGAGTAATTTCATAAATGTAATTAATAAAATTAAAAAAAATACAATAGATTCGTTAATTGTTAAAAATAATGAAAACTTGAAATCGTTAATAATACCATATGTTTGAAACCCTCGAAAATAATGGTAGTTAAAATTATCATTCCAGGAGTTATTAAAAACCGTCGATAACCTTTTAACAATGATGGTTCTACTTGAGAAAAATCAAACCGCAAATAATGTACTTAATGGGAGTTAAAACCTCCGAAAATACTAAATATAACCCCATTAAAAATATTTTATGTGGTGAGACACTCTACTTGTAAGCACCATTTTTCAATTTTAAAACCACTCTTTCATGCACGACTTAACTGATTTTTTTTTTTTTTTAAATTATCCATTTTACTAATTGTTTTCTAAATCTACATTATTTATGTAAAAGGAACAAAAAAATTAAAAACAGGAGGTGCATTTTGAACGTTTTAACTCAAATATAAAGACCTTTTGCTACAACAAATAATATAGGATGTATGGCATTTTTAATTTTGTATAGTTAAGTTATCTCTAAACGTATTCTCTAAATTTAAATTAGTCTACCAAAATTTTCAATTGATTTATTTAAATTCTTGAATTCAAATATTTAATATTAATTTAGTCCCTGTAGAAATTAATAATATTACTCAAGTGTCACATTGTGGATTATATTTTGTTGAAGTTGAGAAATTGAATTTTCACTCGTAGTTTTTTAAATTTATTCTTTTATAGTTTTAAGATCTAACGTGACAGTGTTGCACATTTTCGTAATCAAAATAACCTTTTATTCATTTATATTTTGCTTTTTATTTATTTTCATAAAAAGAAGGGCAAAGTGTAAAACCACAATATACGAAATTGAGAATCGATCAGTACAAACGAATCAGATGCTGATACGCAAATCGCATCCTGACACCCTAATAAAGAATGACCAACTTTGGTTCTCACTTTTTAACCACAGAATATATTATATAAACAAAAATAGTAACATTAAAACTTTATGATTGAAAATTTAAGCCTAAAGTATTCAATAATTTTTTTCGTATTAGATACCAAAACATTTTGGTTTTAGTTTGTTAGTTTTATCGTAAACATGTTTGTTGAGTTGATGAATTATATGTATTAACTATCTTATGTTGTATCGACAAAATATGTTATTATGTAATGAAAAAATACATTCGTTATTATAACCAAAATAATTTACAAAATAAAATATAAAAATAATTTATAATTAATTAAAAGAACCAATCTAAAAATATAAATAAGTATTTATTAAATCAAAATTTCATGTGCATAATTTTAAAAAAATTGATACGCAAAACAAAGATCAACCGACTCTTATTTTCTCCAAATTTAAAATTGATGTATTATGCTTTACTATTAAGTTTTATGAAATTATTTTGTTATTAAAAATTTAACTTTAAATATCAATTTCATAGAAAGTTAACTATTACTTTATAATATTAAAAACTTATTAGTTTTCAAAAGAAAAAAAATATTTATTTTAGTTCTAAATGAATAAAAGGTCATAGGCTCTATTACAAACTTTTTTAAATTAGTTCTTAAAATAATCTTTTTAAGAGTCAATTTCACAATATACTAAATATTATTTTGTCATTCAACTATAATATTAATAATTTATTTAAATTTTTATATATTTTTTACCAATCATGGACTTGAGGGAGTATTGTTAATAAAAAAATCTTGTAAATAAGAAGTTTTATGTATTTATACAAAATGGCTGCAGATAATACAAGTTTAATATATAATTGTTTACTTTCAGTTTTAAAAAGTAAACCCAATACAAGTTTAATATATAATTAATGTACTGAATTAAATATTTCAAATAATTAATACTAAAATATTTAAATAAATATCTATTAAGAAAAGTAGGTAAAATATTAAAATATTGTTTTTTAAATAAGTACCATTTTTTTAAAATAAATTAAATAAAGTTATCAAAAGAAAGAGGACTGAATTCTATTTGACTAGATAAAAATCTCCTCGTCTAAAATAATTTTAAAATTAAATTAAACTTTTTTATTCCTTTAAAGAATAAATTGATATATGCCATACATTTAAAAGATTAGATATCTTAATCACTTCCAAGAGTATAACAATTAGGAGAGGTTAAGTTAGGAAGAGAAAACGGTGTATTAGGTTTAATAGTCCTGTATCGAATTCATGTTAAAAGTAATTTAAATATATATTTAAAAAAATTAGAAATAAAATTGTGGCAGAACTTTAAATTTAAAAAATACATAATATCTCAAATAATTGGCTCGTTATATTATTTCAATTAAAATGATGAAAAGAAAAAAAAAAAGTTTGTATTATTTTAGTAATTTCAAGGCACGTTTGATTCAGTGAGGAGCCAACCATTTTAGACAAGTCAAAACAAAAACCTTGTACAGCTTCGTGTGACCTAACTAACCTTCTTATATTACTTGCCATCTTTATGGAACTTCGAGGAAAATTGAGGTTTAAGTAAGAACTAGAAACAAAATGCAGCCACACTTTTTTGACAAGTCTTGTTGAAAATACGTCTCAAGAATATTATTTCAATGCTATAAATAATTAAATATAAGCTTAAATAATTAATACTTTTTAATATATAATTAATTTTTATCTTGAGTAGTTAAAATTTTTTAGAACTAAGTACCTAATTAATCAATTATAAAATTTTATTTAAGTATATTATAAATTGAAATATTTCAATAATAAAGTACAAAATGTTTAAAAATTTTTATTTTTAATTTATATATAAAAAAAATTTAATTTAGGAAAAACTTAATTTATATATGTTTTAAATTCATAAAAAAAAAATCTGTATGTATGTTTAATTATACAATTATTATCCCACGCACGTTTTAACATAACACTTGTAGCTACTATTAGTGTAGGCTATACAACTATAATTTACATTTAAGTCAAATTATAAATTCTGACACAAAATTTATTATGATTAAGCTATGTTGGATTCTGCCTAAAAAAAAAAAAAAAAAAACTCTGCTGGACTGAATCAATGTTATAATTCAATAAATGGTTCCATTTCTCCAAAGCTAAATTTGAGAACAAAAATATTGGAACAGAAAAACACAACTCGAAACAGAACACCTTCGGTTTAATTAATTTTTAACAAAAGATTAATTATTAAAAAATTCAAAAAAATAAAAAATAAAACAAAGTTGGCCTTCGTCATGACCATAATTGACTAATACCAAAAGTTTGGAAGAACCTAATCACCCATTTTCGCGCAGCACCACTTTTTATGTTACGCTTCATTGCATAAATGTCTTCATAAAGACCAATTCTGTTCGCAAACTTTCTGGATCCGCGATCTTTGTTCCCTTTCTCTTTGACTTTTTACCGGTACGCTCTTCTTCCCATTCAAACCCTAACTATTTCGCTTCCATTTCCTTTTTCTTTCACCCTTCAACGTCGTCAATTGTTCCGATTCACGATCCCTCACCTTGTAGCTTTTTCTTCATCAGATTTTTTTATGAATGATTTTTAGTGTTGATGCGTTCCTAACACTGAAGAGCTGGTACAGGTTGTTGTTGCGCTAGTGCAAATGGCGTTCTTCAGAAGCATTTCTGCACTTTCTCGGCTTCGTTCTCACGTGGTAACTGAGAAAATAGTAGCTGACTATTTTTTTACAGCATTGTTTGTGTTTGATTGTTGTTTATGCGACTTGCTAATTTTTGTTTTTGCAATGGAATGGCAGGGTCAGCAATCTAATCTCGCCAATTCAGTTAGATGGCTCCAAACTCCGAGCTCCAGTAACACTGTATTTTCTTTCTCTATTATTATCACTGTGTCGTTTGGTGTTTGATCAAAAGTTTACTCTGAAAAGTGTTAGATGCTGTGTTTTATGTGAGGAGGGTGTTGCTAATACTGTTATTGTGGTGAAGTTTGGAATTGGGTATTCTAGTATAGTTTCTCTCTGTTAGACTTTGGAAATGAGGGATACCTGAGACTAATTGTTGTTTATTATAGCGTGAAGTTGGTTATAAATTTTGAACTTATTTTTACTTTTCTTTTATGTGGGTTATTTTTCTGTTTTGTAGGATCTTTATTCTGAGATGAAAGAACTGATTCCGGAGTATCAGGTTTGTCTGCAATTTTAAGCTTCCGTGGTGACAGTTATATGTTGGATGCATTAATGTGTAATCCGTATTTCTCAGTGTTTATTGTTAATTTTCTGGTCTGCCTCTCATTCAAGTGTGTGTCTGTTTCGCATTGAAGTGTGTGATAGTTTTGTCATGTCTATATTGTATTTTTGGTTGGTATATTGGTCGGTGAGCGATAATGTGAATTAATTTTTTGTTTGTGCTAAACTTTCAGTGCACAATTTAGTTGAAGTGATTTATGCCGTGCATGTGCTATTACAAGTCTGAGATTCTTTACTAATGCCTTACCTGTTTTGTAATTCTCAGTTGTGATTGATTTCATAAATTATGTTTCCTTCGTTTCATTGTTTCTTCATGTTAGCTTGTAACATGTAAAACATCAGTTAAATCTTCTAAAAGAATGTTATATATCTCTATACCTTTAATCTATACATAAAATCCTGGTTGCAGGAACGGGTTAAGAAGCTGAAGAAAGATCATGGGAGTGTTGAGTTGGGAAAAATAACTGTTGATATGGTAATTATATTATCTTTTTGCAGATATATATCTTTTAAATTTACTAGTTGCATTGAAAGCTGTCCTTCCTTCTTGTGATTTAACTTATTTTTTGAGCACCATTTGTCACAATTTAAAGGTACTTGGTGGAATGAGAGGAATGACAGCTCTAGTTTGGCTTGGGTCAGCTGTTGACCCTGATGAGGTATATATGTAAATTAATTCAGCCTTCACGCTTCAGATGCTTGTGAATTATTAAAGTGATTAGCTCTTGCTTATGACTAATTTGATCAATTTGTAAAATCTTTGTAGTAGAATTTTTTGTTAATGTTTACTGTTTACCAAAGGGTTCTGAGAGCAGTGAGTTATATCTTACAGGGTATTCGCTTTAGGGGCATGTCAATTCCTGAATGCCAGAAAAAGCTTCCAGGTGCTTTTCCTGGTGGGGAGCCTTTGCCTGAGGCTGTACTGTGGCTTCTATTGACAGGAAAGGTATGCAATAGTTTTAGAAAATCAATTTGAATTAATTATTGTGGATTTTGCTTAGCTGTGACGTAGTATAGCACAATCCTTGTTCGAAGGTGTTTTAGCATCTGTACTCAGTTCAAATTTTCTTGTATAATCTTTTGATTAATTCACTTGGTCACAGATACCAAACAAGGAGCAAGTTGACTCATTAGCCCAGGAATTGCGAAGTCGTGCAACTATCCCAGGTTCTCCTTCTTTTTGTTGTCATACCATTGTTATAATTACCTTGAAGCTATGTGTTACTCATTGTGGTATAATGATCTGTCTCGAATAAGTGAATTGACACAACATAAATTGTGCCTGATAATATGTTCAGGATCATAGATATATGTAACTGCTTGTTACATGAAATATATGGACATGCTCTGTTGTATTTTGTCTGAGTTGTGAACATTCACTCTGTGCTCTTGCTCTTGTTCAAATGTCACTCACGAATCACGATGTGTCTAGAAGTTTTTAACATAAAATTTGCTAGCTTGTTTCTTTTGTGCTTGAATCTGTTTCATTCTTGGACTTATTATTAGCTTTGTTGCAGATTATGCTTATAAGGCAATTGATGCATTACCTGTTTCTGCTCATCCAATGACTCAATTCACAACTGGTGTCATGGCACTTCAGGTAGAGCAACAGATTCTTTCATGATCTTTAAATTTATATAGTTTTCTCTCTGTTCTTTTTAGCTGTGACTTCTCTTCTGTAATTAAATTGGTTAGTCAATCTGACTTATTTGCTAATACTTTAATAACATCAAGACTGAGTAAAGAATTTTATAAACTAAGATTCATTAGGATGACAATGGATCAATTTTAGCTCAGAAAAAGCATAAAATGGGAGAGAAATCAGTTGATAACTGTAAGGAATATTTTACTGGAAATTCTTGTTTAACATGTCTAACATGTGGATGTCCAAGGTTCAATAGGAGCTGTTATAATCTTCAATGAGCCATATGTGGTTGCTTGCTCTTTTGTACTTGTCCCTCTTGTTGGAGATTCCATATTGAACAAAGATATGACCAAATTATAATATATAAGTGGGTGCAAACCTTATCTTGTAAACTAATTTTGTAGGGTTAAGTTAAACTTAAATCCACTTTTTAAGATGGTTACAGAGCCTATCCTATTAAAGTTTGTTAAGGTCATGTCACACCCTCTATAGGATTGCTATCAAACCACCTAGCAACATGCTCGAGATGTCTAATCATTAGCGTAAGTAGATGTATTGAAGATCCCACATCAACTAGAAAGATATGACTAAATTATAGTATATAAGCGAGTAAAAATCTTATCTTGCAAGCCAATATTGTAAGATTGAGCTAAACCTAAATGCACTTTTTAAGACCACTTGTCTAAGATGATATAATATGGAGGAATGCTAGTGCTAGATGTTTGTTTCACAAAAAGCTTAAGTAATCGAAAGAATATCGTAAAATATTGGGTTGTGGTATGTCTTCAGAATATAATCAAATCATTTTATGCATCTAGTTTTGCACCATAGTTTCTTAATATTAACATTTGTTGGTATTTTGTTCATAGTATTATATTATATCTATAATACTATAGATAGAGAATTAGCTGGGTTATAGATGAACAAGAAGAAAAATTGAAATATGTTTTCTTAGTAAGGGAAAATATATATTTACTCACTTTTACATTACGAGTATAATTGTAAACCTGCATGTTGTGGTATGTTTTGGTGACCAAGCGAGCAAACTCAATGAGTGACATGAGATTTTGCGGATCGTTGCTAGATTGCGATTTTGCTAAAAGAATTGGAGGATTGAGGGTCATGTCAATCCTGAATATGGGCTTGGTTATTTTTAACCAAAAACAAGTAACTCAAGTCATGTTTGGGCTTTTTCGGGTGGGCTCATTGACCCCACTTAAAACTTAAGAACACTCCATTTGCCATAGGGTTCACAAACGTGAATGATAACAATTTTTCCATATTTGCAATTATGTACCTCTACAAGCTCCATTGCTCTCCCATTGTCATTGTTGGCCATTGTCGACCCTCTTATCACAGTCTCCAACCCTCCCATCAATATAACCATTGCTAATACTCACTTGACCACGATCGTTGATACTCGCTTGACCACCATTTCTGATACTCGCTTGACCATTGCCATCCCCAACCACTGAGCTTGCATAGCATCAAAATAGTTGGGTTTTGGTAGTTGTTGGAAGTGTTATGATTTAATATTTCTTTGTGATGTTTTGTTCTATTATTTTTTGTCTTAATATCCTGTTATGCATTATGAATTTATTAGTTATTGAGTCATTTTATGACTTGCGAACATGTTTTAAGATGTGTTATGTATTGGATCTTAGAATTTATGATTTATTATGATTTAGTTTTTTAGCCTATATCATTTTTAATGATGTGTATGGCTAAAAATATAATTTCTTGGGTGCATAATTCTTATGAGTTGTGATCCGATCCCTGAGTTACAATCTTTTATCCTCCTTTTGATCCTCAAGTTTGACAATATTGATTAGGATTGCTTTCGAAAAATAGATCGTTTCAATAATCAATTGTAGATATAATTGACTACTGGCATGATCAGTTATATGAAACAAGTTTTATTTTTGGGTATATTGGGTGAAAAGTTGTTTTAAGATAATCTATTTTTTTTTTAATTGGGTGAGAAATTTTTTATACCAAAATAAAAAAAAATGGATATGAAGTTGTTGTTGGCTTTGTATTTAAATTGATCAATTGTTGTGAATACAATGGGGAAACAACGGTTAACTAAAAATAAACTATTAGCTTTAATCATAAGCTCCAAAACTGTGTAAAAGCTATTTCCTTTGTTGAGATTATTATCTAAGATACTGAACACATTTGAATAGTAACACCAAAAACTTTTTCCATCAAAGAGATAACAATCTTTGAAAGGATTTTAATTTAAAAATGTTCTCAATATCCATCTAGATTTAGACTCTTTCTTCGCAAAATGAAAAGGAAGATGAAAACAGGTCTGGTTGACAATATGTGATCACTAAGGATTGTGGTGCTTGGGGATCTATTTACATTTGAACTTAACAAAATTCCAAACCACTATAATAAAGCAGTAACAGCAGTGTATATTCAATGTGATGGAATGATGCCTACACTTAATGAGAAGGATTTCCGGATGGTGGGAAATCTGAATCAAGAAGCAGCCGGGCTTTGGAAGATGGACGGAGCTCTTGAGGCATCTCAAGATTTGAGATTTAAGACATGAAGTAACTATAGATGGGATGCAAACTCCATGTTGTACCCGGATACTATAACACAATATGTTCTTATCCATTATCCTGCACTGGAAGTGATTTACACCAAAGTTGAATGGAACCCATATTCCTTTCTTTGAAAGTGGGCTGCCACCTTTAACATCTCAGAGTCTATAACTACAATGCTCAATAAAATATTAGTACTAGACTATCAATACCTTGTTTCATCAATCCAGATTACATGGATCTGATAAACTAGGGAATGCAAATCCTTTGTCTGGGACATTATGGGTTTTCCTCAGGTCAGTCCTCTTTGGTGACCGTGAGAGCTCTATCTGTTCATTGCTACACTGGACAGATAGGAGGAATTTCCACGTATTACTCTCACACTTCACAAGTTTAAGAAGCTCCTAATCTCTTTTCTTTGATACTTGTTTCTCTTCACTTTTTATTGTAACTAGAAACAAATGATTCACAATCAATTCATTACATTTTTCAGGTGCAGAGTGAGTTTCAAAAGGCATACGAGAGTGGGATAGCTAAGGCAAGGTAAAATTCTAAATGGTGTTTCTTTTATTTCCAACACTAAATATGTTACTCTAGCTGTTTTAATGCTTCGATTTAGGTATTGGGAGCCAACTTATGAGGATACAATGAATTTAATTGCACGTTTGCCAGCCATTGCTGCTTATATTTATCGACGGTATGTAAAGCATATCCATCCTAATCAAAATTACACATTTGATATTCTGTGGGATGCCTAGTATGTTATATGTACACACAGACACTAAAGAAAAATGAGAGATATCATAATATCATATATTGTGGGATGACATCGATCAAAACTGGCACGTTTCTACAGGTGTCTGACATTTGAATTAATTTGTTATTCTATTTTAAAGGAAATACAAGGATGGAAAAATCATACCGTTGGATGATTCTTTGGATTATGGTGCAAACTATGCTCATATGTTAGGTTTTGATGATCCGGAAATGCTGGAGTTTATGAGGCTTTATATTTCCATCCACAGGTTTGCATTCCATTGATAATGATGGCTCGTTCTATGATCATGATCAGTTGTATATGTGTCCTGTAATTACAGCAACCCCAGTTATTGCTAATGATGACACATACTTTGATCGTGACAAGTTGTATAATTATCTTCTAATTATTGGCAACCCCAGTATCTAATGTTTGATTTTTTTCCCAAAATTTTGTTTGCAGTGATCATGAAGGTGGAAATGTTAGTTCGCACACCGCTCACCTAGTAAGTTACTTCCTTCAATCAAGCTCTTTCTATCCTGTACTAGTTTTGCTTTATAAAATACTAATAAAATGTATTTTTAATATGTATCACTCATGCTGTGGTAAAAGCTCTTGTTTTATTATATTTATTGTTAATGTGTTGTACTGTGTTTACCCCTCAGGTTGCTAGTCCTCTATCAGATCCTTACCTTGCATTTGCGGCTGCTTTGAATGGTTTAGCTGGTCCCCTGCATGGTTTGGCCAATCAGGTTATTTTGTTATTTGGTTTTCCCTTTTTCTCAGTTTTCTGTTTATATGATATAAACTTTTGTATAGTTCATCTTTCTGTTCAGCAATCATGTTTGGTTATAATTTTTGCTCAACTACATTTTTACCATTTTTAGTAACACTTTGGCTTTACTACTATACTCTGTTCTGTTTACTTCAGTCAGATTATATGCAAATACGTATATGTTTAGTTTTGTTCACTTCTATTATGATGCTACAGGAAGTTCTCCGATGGATTAGGTCAATAGTTGCAGAGTTTGGAACTCCCAACATAAGTACAGAGCAATTGGCTGACTACATAAATAAAACATTGAGTAAAGGCCAGGTAATGCATAACTGATAAGAATCTAGATGCTGAATTATGATTTTTTTTACTTTAACTTCTGTGTTTTGCTCAATTATGATTTGGTCTAAACTTTTAAGTAATGAAAATTGTTATGGAAGAGCTGTGAATATGAATTACATTTCAAGAAATTAGAAGAAAATCAATTGGGTAAAGCATGCCACTGTCTCCGATGTGTTATGTTTAAAATCTTTTCTTCCTGAGGAAAATGATATGTTGGCTGGAGGGCATTGTGGTTCTTCAGTTCCCTTTTATGTATCTGGATGTGCACACACCCACCTACATTTTTTCTTTTTACAATACAAGCCTTCCCTAATGGGAAGTTTCTACTAGAAAATTTAACACAGGTTTTGTAGATTTTCAGAATAAAGAATTGATATATGTAATGAACATGTTATGCTTTATTGTAATGTAAGTTTTTTGTATGTGGTAATATGTATATCTGCACTAAATGATTTAGAGAAAATACCACCATCTACGTCTACGATAATTTAGGCTTCGCTTTTGAATTTTGGATCTTCAGGTTGTGCCTGGATATGGGCATGGGGTTTTGCGCCAGACGGATCCAAGATACACGTGCCAGAGGGAGTTTGCTTTGAAGCATTTGCCTAATGATCCACTTTTCCAGTTGGTAATCACTTTTTTCCTAATTCCAGATTGTGTTTGCGTTGGAGTGCTTTCTTGCTACACAACCAACCCTCTATTCTTGTGATTTAATTTCTTTATGATCCAATGCGACTGTGACCCTTTCAGGTGTCTAAAATAAAAGAGGTTGTGCCACCAATTCTGACAAAGTTAGGCAAGGTAATGTTTATGTTTTCATTTTTCAATATACGTTTTATGGAATTATTTATCTCAACTTCATTTAGTGTTTGAATAGTTTCATTAGATGCAACGATTGACTTTTTCCAGGGTAGTCAGTCACTATTTCTTTACACAATCGCGTGATTTGGATCTGATCCGTTACATTCTAAGTTAGATCCTTTGCTTTATGTTTTGCCACATGTTGTTTTCATGTAGAATCCCACATTTAATTGGATGCATGTTGAACTGGATAATAAATGTACTCATACACTCTTTGCTATTAGCGGGAATTTATTGCTATGGTTGAACTTTTTCATTGGTGTAGGTTAAAAATCCATGGCCTAATGTGGATGCTCACAGTGGAGTGCTACTGAACTACTATGGTCTAACTGAGGAAAAGTATGGTGTTACTTTTCGGCTGTTCGACTTGAAATAGTTTTCATTTTGCAATTAATTTAGGGTGAATACTGAATCTAATGATCTGTGACATTGTTGTGGACAGCTATTATACCGTTCTATTTGGTGTATCGAGGAGCTTTGGAGTGGGCCCTCAGGTCTGTCCTCTCCCATTGTTTCCTGCGTTAACATTTATCTTTTTGGTGCCTTGGGTTAACGTTTCTCTTTTGGTGGATTTCAGTTGATATGGGACCGGGCTCTGGGAATGCCACTTGAAAGGCCAAAGAGTGTCACACTGGAGAAGCTCGAGCAATTGTGCGCCAAATCATCCTGAAATTTAAAGCACGGTTTCACTGTTAATAATGGCTAAAACACACTGCGGTAGATGTGTGTTGTTAAGTTAAAAAAGTTTGGTATGATTGTAATGAGCAATATTCATTACCCTCCTCCATCGTTTCTATTTTAGAAATTTTTTTTGTATTTAGGGTTTAGGGTGGATTTCACCCTCAAAAGTTGTCTTTCCACATTTTTGAATGAACTGCATAAATTACTAGGTTTGAAGGAGCATTTTTAAGAATAAAAGGCAGGGTTATCCCGTTGTATTCTTTCTAAATTGGAATGACCCGTTTGACAAATTATCGACAGGACTTGTAAACTTTGATGTAACTTTCTCGTGTGAAAAAAAAAAAATGTTAGCACTTTATTCTTTCAATACTCTTTTTAATACTTTTATTCGGTGAAATTCATAAAAGTCTTGTCAAATGAGTTTTGTATTATGCATTTGCTTATTAATTGTATAGGAATTACATGATGCATTTAATTATAGAGTCGTTAGGTTTATTGTATAGGAATTACATGATATTAGAACTATGTGAATTATGATTACGACGGTAATTTAGTTTGATGAGTGTTTTAAAATGTCACTGTCAATGATTAATTTTGTTAAGTTATAAAGTAAATACGTTTTTTACACATTATAGATATCGTCTGTATCCATTTTAAAGAAGCTGAATTTAAATAAATAAATAAATGCTGCCGATTATAACACTTGTGAACTGAAAGGATGAGCATATATGGTTTGAAAGATTGAAAATAAAATATCTTTTTACATTGCCAATATTAAATTAACATAAGACTAAGGATCCTAGTTTCGTTCATTAAAGTATTACAGCGATGGTTCTATGCGTATAGTATGATGTTCTTCGTTTTATTAGTAATGATTTGTTTTCATATGTACTATCTTGTCTCTTTTTTATTAATTAACTAGTATATTAACTTACTATTTTGTATTGTAAATATTTATTTTTACATAATTTACATTTATAATAATAAATACTTTTACCATATAAATTATAACTTATATAATTAAAACTTATAATAAATAATATATTAAATTATTAATTATATGCTAAAGTTATAATAAACCATTTGAATTGTAGTATAAGGTTAACTTTAACTATTAACAAATTTTCTTAAGAAAAACGATTGAAATTCAAAATGGAGTTTAAAATAAAAGATGGTAAATCGTAAATGATGCAATGTTAAGAAGATTAAGTATGATAAAATTAAGGTTTAATTGTTTTTTTATATGATTTAATTTGATTACAATTTTAGTTTCTTGGATACTATTGGTGCTAATTAAGCCATTTATTTTATTTCAATTATATCAATTGGATCTTTTAAATATTGTAATTTTAGTGTTTCAATCCATCATTGATCAATGTTGTATACGTAAGATCTTGTTTTCTTTTTTCACTCTCTTACTTGCATGCAAGTTTTTTTCCTTTCGTTTTTTTTTTCTCCCTAAGAATTTATGTTCTCTCTATTTTTATCCCTTACTTCTTTTAGAACGTTATCCCAACCCGCAACACTTAGAAGATTTGGAAGTGGTCTCAACAGAATATAAATATTATTAGAGTCTCTTGAATATTTTCTCACCGAATCAAGTAGCTCTTGAGAATGTAAATTCTAGGTACTTAGAGAATGTAAATTCTAAGTTAGAGATGTTACTTTAGTTAAGCTCGTTAGCGAGATTGAAATGGAGTCTTTTATTGTATAAATCATTTTAGCATGATCCTTCTTTATGTGTAAAGATTGAAGTAATTGTAAAAATTCTTTTAGCATGACCCTTCTTTATATGTTGGGTATAAAGTTTTTGGGTTGCATGTAAAATTAAAACTATTTAGCAAGAAACTAAAGAACATTAGTCACATTTGCATCTAATATTTTTTAGTAACTTAAAGAAATACGAAGGATATAAGGTACAAGTGTGTCTAAGGTTCTCTAATTACAAATAACTGAAAAGTATAATTTGCATGTGCCTCTAAGGTTCCTAGTTAAGTGTGTAAAATTATAAAAAACACTAGTTGTGCATGCGTATGACCTTTTACATGGTCATGTCAAGTCCAAAACTTTCGTTTTATTCAAAAAATCTAGGATCTCTCCTTATCTGTCTAAATTAGAACTTCATCGAGTCTTAAGACTGTAGGAATTAACTCTCACTTCTGAAAAAAAGAGTCTAATAATTTTGGGATAGGATATATTTCAAAGATAGTTACATCTAAGTATCAAGATGTTAATACTGAAGATTAGATCTAAATCACAAAGTGAAAATGTCATCAAATACCTTACTTTAGCGAAGGCATATGTGCTTAAGCGAAGGAATTATCTAAATCACTTTATTGATTGCTTCATTTGGTATCCTCACTTAATCGAAACTATTTTCACTTAAGTGGAAATAACATTTAATGTCTCCATCTAAGCAATCTTTATTTTGCTTGTTTGATTGTTTTTGCTATGTATACACATGTTTCATGCAAAAGTGTTTGATTGTATGTTTGGATGATTATTTTTTTAATTCAATGTACAATGATGCATGTGTATGTGTATGTGTGTTCATAAAGTGACATACTTATGAATTAGGTGTGATTTTGAGATCAAAAATTTAGAATGATATATGAATCAGAACTATTTGTGGCTATTAAGCTAATATCTTTGTTATAACAGAGATTTCCTAAGTTTGTTGGTAGTCAAAGTCATGGAGACTAAGACATTTAATGTTGAGGAGTTGAAGGGAGATTTATTGTATTATTAAGATCTCATGTTAGAGTATGAAAGAGTGAATCATAAAAGTGTTAAATTATAAGTAAAGATATATTTTAAAGCTACCATAATCCATGTAGATCTTTGGTAGTGAATGCTTAATATGAATTTTTTGAAAGATGTCCATAGATATTCTTAATTAATATCATGGTAATATGGATCCATATGTAATTCCTATCCATGTGTATATATGCATGTGATGAAAAAGACTAAAAGATTTCGTAAGATTATTCGTTTAATGTTAAACTGCATAAAGTTAGAATTATGGATTTTTTTATAAAACATTTTGGTACCTTTATGTTGGTTGTAACATCCCATATTTTTCATATAATAGAAACTTTATTGCATAGAAATTATATACTAAACTTAAATATAAATATCCATACATTCATCATTTATTTCAAAATATATTTCTCCACATAAGATTTAAAAAAATTATCTTCGTAAAATTATAGATAAAATAAAATAAAACTTCTCCAACAATTCACCGAAGACTCACACCACCTGTCAAAGCCTCTGCTAACGTGTAATACACGATCATCGTAGTTTTAAAAACAAAACAAACATCACACAAAAATAAGGGTAAGCTAGTGAATTTTAAAAAATGTATTTTCATAAATTGGATTTCTATCATAACAAAACAACAACAATTCAATCTTTTATAATTCATCTTACATCATACATATACTGACTCACAAACAAAGACACTAAACTCTCTATTTCTGAAAGACACTTATGTATTGAGTTTGAGTTAGACTCAGAGGTGTGTTTCGATCAGCTTATTTCAAACCTTGGATACAGTTTGTCCCGATCAGTTCCTATTTCAAACCTCGGGTACAGTTCCCATATGCACAGGGTTAATCCATATGTCCTATTTCGATCAGCTCATATTTCAAACCTCGGACATGGCCATATGAACCTCCTTCGACTCTTCACTAACTAGTAAACTTCATCTATATGAATCTACTGTACCAGTAGAGTCAGGATACCTCCTTAGATAGATTGAATCCCCAAACAATGCACGTCCTAATAATCTCAACACGGGTATCTCCTTTCCTGAAGATACTATGTCTCAATCACACAACACATCATTCACAAACATTGATATTACATAATATCATACATAAACATTCATTCCATTCAATTCAAATTCATCCAATTCATATTTAATAAACAAATAATTAAAAAAGTCAAACTAGCTTCCCTTATCTCTATAGAGTAGAGATACTCAAAAATCCTAAAATCACATGCAACCTAACTTTGTTCAAGAATCTGATTGACACTACTTAACGCTAGGAATCTAAAGACGTCCTCTGATTGTCAATCTGATAACATGTGAGATCACACAAATCTAGAGAGAATGTAGAAAACTTCAAAGAGAAATTGTTTGAGAGATGGTGATTTTGATAAGAATGAAACTGTATATCTTCTTAAAGAAAGAGAGAGTTAATAGTTTTTATAAACAGAATATCTTCTTAGAGATAGTTGGTAGTTTTTATAAAAATAAATCAGAATATGTTCTCAGAGAGATAATATCTTCTTAGAGAGTTGGTGATTGTTATAAAAATAAAAAGTAAATAATTAACTTTAATTTACTTAAACAATTTTACTATTACAAAAATAGGTGTTATCTTATTTATCTCTAAAATTAAACTGTAGATTAATTTTATTCTATAACTATTTTCTAGAATAGTATATTGGTGGTTAACCATGTGATAACCTAAGATTGTATTTAAAGATGCATATGAAAGGACATAAGAACAAGATTTGAGCATCATTTTCATTTATATCTTTTATAGACAGATCGTGTATGGATGTGTATGTGTGTGTATATATACTCTATTAATAAGAATCCTATTGAAACTCTTTTGTTGAATTAACCTACACCCTAAACTAATAAAATAATACTTTCTCCAAACAACTATTTTAAATATAATTTATTTATTTTTATATATATATATATATATATATATATATATATATATTATATTATATTATCATATAACAATTTTCCAATGACAAAGATTAGATGGATAGAATTATAATTAGATTATCATACTTATTATTCTATTAAATAGAAAGATTTTATAAAATAAAATATAAAATATTTTTGTCTTTGCTATAATAAAACAACGGTGCATCATAGACTGTAACGAATAAAAAAAAATGTGAGCTTATAAGTAAATATATTAACTAAAAGATTACAAAAACTAAAAGAAAAATAGTCATTTACCTTTTTTTCTTACAATCTCTCCGTCTAAAATAATATTCTTTATATATAAGATTTTAACACATATATTCATTTTTATAAAATAATTCAATTTTATTAATTTTTTTATAAACGTTATTTTTTAATAGAAAAGATAATTACTTTTAAACAAAATAAATTTTTAAGAATTTATACCAAATAATATCTACTATAAAAAACAAGTTTAATTTAAAAAAAATTAACAATCAATTTCTTATATATAAAAATACTATTAATGCATTCAACTTAAAAATTCATATAAAAGATAAGGGAATAAGCTGATAATTAAATATGCTTTACAATCCTTGTAATTTTTTTTAAACAAATCATTCTTAAAAAACGAGCTGACTCAGAATTCAAACTGGAGATAAATATGAGAATATTTATGGAAGAATTTGATGGTCCATGTTTGTTTTAGTGTGGTGTGTGTTAGTGAGAGTGAGAGAGTGATATGGCTTATCTAAGATTCTCACACGCAGCACTACCACAGCCTCAGCTCAAACTAGGGTTTCCTTCGCCACCTCAATTTCTCTCCATTGCTCCACCTCTCAAATTCTCTCTCTCCTCTTCTACCTTCAGGTTCACACTTTTTCTCTTTTTTTCATCTGTTCATTCTTAATTTTTACATCTTAGTTCTGTATTTTTCTGCACATTTTTCTTTGCTTTTGCTCTGTTTGTGTTTTAAATTGCTCTCCACTTTCTACTGATTTTGTTTTTTATTTTTTATTTTTAATTTCAATATTTATATGGCTGTGGAAACCAGTGATTGGTTTTGCAGTGTGCTCAGCTAACAGAATTGTTGTTGGTTTTAATCGTTGTCTTAAAATCTTGCTTGTGTTTTTTTTTTTTTTTCGTTTAAGCTTTTTACAGAACTTAGATACAGTCTTTCAGTGTTGTTCTTTGGTCAGAAGTGGAGTTTTATTTCGATGTCCCACATTGATCATTAAGCAAACATTGTTATGAAGTTAGTGACATTGAACTCCGACTTTGATAAGAGAACGTTAAATGAAAAGTTGTGTTTAAACTTTTGTTGTTTGGCAATCATAAAAATTGTGGGGCTGTAAGTAGATGAATAAGTGCAGACCTAAAACTTTTGTCTGAGTATAGTGTTGTTTTTCAATTAAAATTAAAGTTTCACCTCGATAATCCACATTGATCTTTTAATTTATGCCATTAATATTTGCAACTTAACTAGACGAAACTTCAATTTTTGATGGGAGAACCATACCAAAAGCAAATGTGCAATTTCATCAAAATTGTCTTTGAAATTTTGTTGTTTGGCAATGAAAAAATATGGGGCTGTCACTAGATAAAGAAGCGCAGGCTTGGATTCTTCATTCTTCAATTTTCATTGGACAATTGTACAATCTCGGACTTTGCTTTGTTTAATGGTTCTTATTTTAATCCTTTTCTTATTTTTTTTTTAATAAAAAGGTTTCTCATTATCTTCCTGTTTATTAAACAACTGGGGGCTTTAAAGTTATTGAACAGGTAGCTACATATTTATAGTTGAAGAAGAAATTGGGCTAAACTATTTTCGTACTAGTTGTAAGTTAGGCAATTGCTTCCGGCACCCTACATTTGCTTTCTGCATTCTATCAAATGTGTGAAAGGACTCTGATATCCCTGTGAGTGAAGGAGATGTTGTGGAGGAGCTGCTGCTATTGCGGAGGTGCTGGGAGGTGTTGCAGAGGTACTATTGCATAGCGATGGACGAGTAGCAGCAGAGTGGTGGACGAGCGGCGGTGGAGCAATGGTGGAGTAAAAGATATGTTAGGGTGGTTTTGATTTGAATGTAAGTGTGTTATGAGGGTATGATGGATTTTATGATTGCTGGGGTGTGACGGTGAGGGTGGAGTGTTTTTCTTGAATTCCAAAAAACATTTTCTAGAATTTAATTTTTTTTCAAAGTTTTGGTTTATTCTGGAAAACGTTTTTCAAAATATATTGGGGTGTAAAAATGACTTATGAAAAATATTTTCTAAAATGTATTTTGGAGGTGTAGAAAGCAGTTTTGGAAAACATTTTCCAAAAGTCATTTTTGAGTTTTGGAAAACGGAACTGCTTTCTACATCCAAAATGTATTTTGAAAAACATTTTCCATAAATCATTTTTACACTCCAAAATACATTTTAGAAAACATTTTCTAGAAACCAACCCAAGGATACTTTTAGTATTTTAAAAATATGATGGGATGCAGGAAGTAAATGAGGGGTGTAGAAAGCAATTTCCTCTAAGTTATTTTCAGAAACTATCCAGAGAGTTTATTAAAATAAGCCAAAAGTTTGCATAAGCTCTTCCAAACCCGTGCACGTGTTGTCATAAGATAAATCTGAAAAAGTTAAGCTGTATGTAAGTCTTTCCGACAGAGACCTTAGCTGCGTATGGTAGGATATATTTGGATGGAGGAATTTGGAGGGGGAGGGAGGAGAGGGTTAATTTTGATTTCTAAATTCAGAGAATGATAGAAGTAAATGAACAATGAATGATTGGAAGGTTACTTGTTAATTGTGCTTTTTTAAAAAAATTATGAGAAATGCTTACCAAAAATGGAACAACTCTCCCCTCTCCCATTGTATCATGTTACTTGAGTGAATGACAGTGTGTTTATTCTACATTGTTGTAATAATTGCATCCGTTTTAATAAAAAATGTTTTATCTTATTTTGCGTAGTAATATATCATCAGACTTGTGGTTTTTATTGTATCCAGGTGCAAAGTTTTTAGGAGATTGAAAGTGAATCAAAGGGTGTTGTTGACTGTTTTCGCAGCAAACCCGAACTCAGTAGATGGGAAATCACCCAAAGAAGGATCAGATGTAAATGAAAGTAGCAATGCTGCTCAGGGACCTCCTCTCCTTACTATTTTGGCTGGAGTCTTTGTTCTTTTCGTCGTTTGTTGGAGTATTTGGTCCATTATAGCGTGGCTCATAAGTTTGATAGTTACTGCACCTGCTCCCAAATAAATTTTATTATGGTGTTTGTGTTTGTATTTTAAGCCACAGCACTAGTCCTTATGAATTTGTCTTAGTTTCTTTCTAAGATTTTCGACTTAATAGAATTTGAGTGCTAAAATGCTAAAGTGAGCCAAGAGCTGGTAAAGGGAAGAAACAGAATTGGCAACTCCTAATGCTGGTTCTAAATGTGAGAGAGCTTATGTTCATGTCTGGGTAATGTCAAAAATCTTTTAGTTATGGATTCCATTGGGGCTGTGACTTTGGTATATATTTTGAAGAACTGTAGTTGCCTATTCTTTTGGTTACTTTGTCTACATATACTTTAGAAAATAGTAGATCCATTTTTCTAATTTTGACACGGCAGATATTCTGATTTTTTCTAATTCAGTCTTTTAAAAAAGTTTAGGGGCTCGTATACTTGTTTTTATTTCCTACTACTATTTTTTAATTACAAAATTACCACTTTCATTTTTCTTAAAGATTTGTAAAGAAAAATAGAATAAATTACACAAATATTTGAAGACTGAAAATAAGTTCAAAGCAATGTGACAATTTTATGATTAAGAAATAAAAAAAGACATAAGTAAATACTCCCTTTGAAAACTAATGAGCTTAACTAAATCATATGCTTGGACTTTGGTGTTTTTGGTTTTCATACAAAACAAAATTTTTTAGTCTGATGTCGTCATCTAAATTTGTATATTGAGTTGTGTTCAACCCCCAGACTAGAAAAAAAACCTGAAATGTTTAGATAGGATTTGTTATTCTAAGGTCATTATGTCAGAATAAAAAAGACTTGTTTTCAATGTTTATAACATCCTTATTTAGAAAACTCAGATAACGCAAGTTGAAAATGAACACATTGACTGAATAAGAGAGTTGTGATAAGAGAGTCTTGCCTTGAGGACAAGTGTACAAAACGGTGAAAACAATGAACAAGTGGATGAGCATACTGACTCAAAAAATCTGACCTTGCTTGTGAAAAAATTTGGAAGGTTGCTGAAGAAAAGAAAATGATAGAAACTTTTCTCAAAGAAAGTATTAGAATAAAAAAAAAATGATTTTAATTCACCAAATTTTACTTTGATTGTGGAAAATAAGGACACGTCGTGGTTAAATGTCCAAACAATCAAAGCAACGAGAAAATAGTTTAAAAAAAATTGAGAAAGGAGGAAAAGGCAAAAAAACCTGTATAGTTTGACAAGATAATGATAAGTCTCCGTAGAGTTTTAAAATTAGAAGATGAATTGAATGTTGGAAAAATTGATTTTGAGAGTCTTGAAATCATTTATAAAAATTCATCTTGTAATTGTACTGAAACAACTTCACCGTTCATTAAAGAATGTGAAAATTATAAGTTTTTGCAAAATAAAATACGTTGTCTAATCAAAACTCTTGCAAAGTAACTCTTGTAAAGTTTATAATGAAAAGAATAAATTTTAAAACTTTGGTAAGTTATCAAAGATGTGTTTTTGATAGAGCTAGAATTTTAATATCGAAAAACACCTAGCTCTCTCTCTATTTATTACTTGTTTCTATTATACGAGGAAAGACTATACTTCTAGAAATTGTAAAATCATAAAAGTTGATGTATCGAATTGTAAATTATAGTGAAAATAAAAAACGTAATAGAGAGGAATTTAACATTGTTGGATTTGAACTAATAAGGGGACCAGCATAATTTTTTTTTTATAAGTGTACTTTAAGGTCAAAAAGTCACTTTATTTAGATAGTGATTTTTCAAAGTATATAATCAGAGATAAATAAAAATTTGTTGATCTTATTTTCAAAAGAGTAATGATATTTTGACACTCTTACTATCAATACATATTCATTTGACACACAACAAAAATAAAAATAATATTTTATTGTGAAGTATTTAGGTATCAGTTGTTTTTAATCTCTCTTCTCTCTCATCTTCTTTTTCTCTCCCTTATCTCTCTCTCCTCTCTCTTCCTTTTCATTTAATAAAGAATCTTTTCTTCAGTTTCTCTTTGTCATTTGATTCTAACATTCACATGTATTCTATCTCAATATTAATATCAAATAAACAATATAAACATGGTGGTGCACAGTGGTGTCTTATCTTTTTCTTATCAACCCTAACATTTACCACATCTCAATTCTAACTTTAGACAAATAAATTCAAACATTCTTGTAATGTTTTTTCTTCTTTGCATGGACCATAATATTCTTGCTCTTTTTTGTTCTCTTCTATTGTTCACCTTCATTATTTGCCTTTGACTTGCATATATTCTTTTTATCATTGTGTTGTCATATTTTGAAATAAATATATTAATTATTTTATTTTTATATTAAAATAGAAATTAGAAAAACTTAAGTTTTAATTCATATTATTAAATTTTCATTTCAAAAGTATGTTTATACAAGATTTCAACGTTAGAAACCAAAGTGCTTTTAAAAGAAAAACATTGTGACTAAATAAAATAAAAATAATAATGATTACAAAAAATAAAATAATAATAGTAATATATTGATATTATGAATAAAACATATTTATGAATATAAAAAATTATATATGATTATTTAAAAGGAAAATAATAATATTAATAAAAAAATAATTAACTAATTATTATATATATTGTTAAAAATAAAATTCTAATTGATTAAAAAAGAAAAAGACAAGAAGATAATATTATATTTAATGTAATGTAAAAATTACTTTTTTTAAAAAAATAAAATAAAAACAATAAAAAAAGAAGATAAGAATAACAAATTTTTCATTAAATGAAAAGAAAAAGATAGGAGAAATAAGAGAGAGAAAGAGGAGAGAGAAGGGAGAATAAGAGCAAATGAACACCTCGCAACAAAATATTACTTTTTTGTACATATAGGAGTGTCAAATGAATGTATTGACAAATAAGAGTATCAAAATATCATTACTCTTTTCAAAAGAGGTGGATTCGTCACATATATTGATAATAATAATAATAATAAAGGAAGAATATTAAGAAGTGGCAACATTAACAATGTTTCTTCCATTCTCATTCAAAATGTGCTATTTGTTGAAGATCTCAAGAACAATTTTCTAAGCATTAGCCAACTATGTGATAAAGGTCACAAGGTAATTTTTGAACCTAATCACTCTTTAATTTATGACTCAAAGGTTAACAAGATCATGTTAACAGGTAAACAAATTGAGAAGATATATGTTTGGTATTGAACCACATCATTTCTTAAAAGTATTGGAATAATTGACTCTAGAAGGAGATTAAATATAGTTCGTAGAATCTTTTTACGAATGACTATAATAGATCGTCTAGGAACAAACAACTAAAAAATAACAAAATAGATTTATACTAATTCATCCAAACTCACCTGATATATTTAATTCTTGTTTAAGACATTTTTAAAAGATTCGAATAATTAAATAAATTATTACACAAGTATATGAGTACACAAAATCACTTTTGATTATAATAAATAAATAAAATACTCCTATTTTTACGTCTTAATCTTACCTTAAGACTATGACATGACAAACAGAAAAAACTCTTAAAGAAAGGGTAATTTAAGGTCATAAAATTTACTTCATAAATAAAGAATTATAAAGGTTTCACTCCCCACTTAGAATAATATAATGAACTAGAAAGTTGTATAACACTTTATACTTATGTATTATCTTGTTGTTGTGCTATTCTGTTCTATTATGTTATATTGGGTCGACATATTTATTATGATATAATATTCTTTGGAAAACTTTGTGAAATGTGTTAATTTTATGTTGCTTCCTTAGTGTGCATTAACTGAAATTTTGATATGGAAGGTTTTGATACAAAGGAGCCTCTGACTTCTCTTTGAAAGTAAATAATTCATAAATGCATAAAACATATATAAAAGATATAACAAGAACAATATTTAATGTAGTTTAAAGTGTATCAGTATTTCATTTTATTTTGTTTTGAGTTTTTTTTTTTTTTTTTTATTTTTTTTTTTTTTTTTTTATGAATGTTGTAAGGATATATACTGTTTCATATAAAAACTCTTTCCAGTTAAACTCATTAAAACATGTATGAAAATTCTACAGATGTTTTTGATTAATTTTTCAAAGTAATTGTGATCACGACTGTGATTATGCGCTTCAATTTTAAAAAAAATTGTTATTAGATAATAGACATTATAATAAACTTCGTTTGGTGTGCTTTCTCTAGTGAATTGAAGAACAAACGAACTATGCCTGTATATAACTATGTGCTTTTAGAAAACTTGATAAGAATTTTAAAACCTTGAAATTTTTCAATATGTCTATATATACATATATATATATATATATATATATATATATATATATATATATATATATATATATATATATATATATATATATAACCATGACGATTAAAATTTAAAGAATAGACAAATTCACATTTGATCCTAGAATAACAAATTGATAATTTCTTCTTTTACTGGTCCTTTCAAGATTTGAGGTGAAATTCTCTTCAACAATAAAATCTTTCTCAAGATTAGTATTAGTTTTAATAGAAAATAAATTGTTTCGTTTGTATCTTTTAAATTGAAACAACTCAACCCAAACAACATTCACTGCTACGGTTGTTTCTTTCTTTCTTTCTGTACCTCAATAGTTTCCATGTTCATATATATAGAAATGGTAAAAAAACCAAACTCTCCCTTCTCCCTTGTCATCATTACCACCTTACGCTTGATACTGTCAGTGTTACCTTTGTTTATATGTTGTGATGAATAGACTCGTGAAAGAAAATATTTCAAATTGCACACTCTAAAAGTAAAAAATACTTCCAAATCATGTAATTTAGAGCTTTTTTTTACATAAAAAACTCCAGATTATATAATCGGAAAGGAACTTCTGGAATTGGACAGTACGATACACTCTCGAATTACACAATCTAAAAACCTCATTTTTTTTCTGTGAAAAATGATTTTTAGATTATATAATCTATATTTTTGTATAAAAAAAATGACTTTTAAAGTGTGTAATCTATGACTACCACATTGTGCGATTTGATTCTTTTTTTTTATATAAAAAAGTACTTTCAAATTGTACAATCTAAAGATCATCTGTTAAGAGACAAAGTGGAGATTTTCGTAGTGTAGAAGAAAAATATGGAGGTGCAAAAAGTCAGTCCCCTAGAAGAGAGAGATCTTAACAATAGCTTGACACATATATATACTTGGGTACTCATAACTCTTAACCAAAAATGGTTATAACAGTAAAAGAAATAGGTTAAATGAAAAGAGAAGCAGTGAAAAGTCACAAAAATGAGCAGCTCCACGAAGTATTCGTATCATTGAATCTTTCGGGGAAGATGGTCTAAAATATAATGTCCAATACGGCCAGTACGGAAAAGATTAAGCAACTTCCCAGCAACCTTGTCATGAGCATCTTCGCATTTAACTGAAACATGGAAAGCTTCCTGCAAGGCAGTGAACTGCCTATCAATAAGTGCAAGCATTTCATCTTCACATTTTATATCGCCTTCGAAAGATGAAATTGTTTCAAAAAGTGTCCGTCGAACATCCTGCACTATGCAGTCCTGGGAAACCAAAAGTAAAAATGCATGTATTTTTGAGAGAAACGACAGATCATATGAAATTTTGTTTTAACCAGTCTTTATCAATCAAATGAACAATGGGAAACGAAGAAGATAAATTAACAAATGGAACTTTGTTATCCAAATCGAAATTTCAATTTCTGGTATCGAACTGAAAATCCTCATGCTGATTATTCACTTGCTCCAGTAGCATACAAGCCAACTTCCAAAGAAATGCAAAGGTTTTGGCTGCTTTATTAGTTCCCAAAGCATATTTAACTGGAAACAATTTGGGTTCAATTCTATGATTGATTGCCCTTTGATTCTTATGCTCGCTGTTTATTTTGAAGGGATTACAATTTTCTATTGATTTAATCATACAGTAGAAAACATTATATGAGAATTAAGATAATACACAATAAATTACAGATACCTGTGTGTGATCTGTCCGGATTTGGCTTTTCTGCTTCATATGCAACTCAGAGCTAGTCAACTGTTCTGTCCTGCCGTTAAGGAATGATCTATCATTATCCTTCATAGATAGTTTTGCCCATTTCTTGTATTGGTCACTGGAGTTGTATATAGCTAGAAAATATTGAGCAACTTCTTTTCTTCGGTCTAAACAATCCCCAACTGCTCCTGGATAAAGATTAAAATGAAGGTATGAGCACAACAACAGGAGATTATCTAAAAGTTACAAAAACTAACCTAACCATAAATAACAAATTTCCCTTTATTGAAATTCTTTTTGTTCTTTAGTTCGCTTGGAAGTTATCATGTGCTTATGAAATGAAAATTACTCTACACTAGTTTGGTATAACAAAAGACATGTAGGATGATTCAAAGTTGGGGGAGTGCATTGTGTAGAAAAGGAAATATCAAGGCATGGGTATATTTGCTATAGTATAGTGCATTTTTCTTGGAGGAAATTAATTATAATTTGTAGAAAGAAAAGATCCCTAAACAAGAAAAACCAGATACTTTAATGAACACGGAGAAATATAAAATGCATCTCTGCATGCCTTCATTATGCATAATCTAAAAATAGCAGCTCCCTAGAAACATCTATGAGCATAACAAGTTAAGGAGGTACTGTAACACCCATAAAAAATGTAAGCATTTCAATCCAATCAAATGCACCGAATGGTTGCACTAAGCCCTTGCATCACAATGATACAAAATTTGAGCCTCCTTTTCTATAAATACTTCGTAGACAGCCATTACAAAATGCTCCCTGTAGAACACACTCATTGCATGAATCAAATGATGCCATAGTTATTATATATCATCTGCAATGACATACCATTTAAATCTAAATCCTTCTTGATGGTTTGACTTAACTGTTCTTGGCCTTCTGCTACTGCTAACTGCTGGACTACCCTCCATTTGATCAATTAACTTTACAAGGACTTTGTTGTAAATAGTGGATTATTAAGATTAAAAATATTCTCAATATCACCGTACTTATTAGGAGAAAATATCTTTAAATTTTTTATATTTATATCAGCATATTTTTATTTACTTATTTGACAGAGTTTGATTGTTACAAATAGAGGTGATGAAAATATAATGTGTTATTGTTATAAATAAAATAATCTTTTATTTCCTTACATATTTCAAGTGACTTCTACAAGTCATTTCCACGCAAGCTAAATTATTGAGTGCCAGATTCTACTAGCTCTTAAACATTAGATGTTATCCCAATTTTCTCTCTAATGCATTTATTCATAATATTGTCTTGTGGGTCTCCACATCCATAGTAATATGTTCATCTTTGTGGTACTAAGTTTATTTTCTGGTTGGCTGTGGACCACCCAACATTCTGGGTCGTCTTATATTTCTGCAGTAAAAACTTTCCCTGAGGATTATTCCATTTCATCCCCCCTGTGTGAATCTTACCATTTACACCACCCTCCATTTCCTCATTTTATATGATGGATACAAGATACTTGAACTGCCACCTAAGAAAAACAATTGGTATATTGTTGATTGCTAACTAATTTTGTCTTGTGTTCTAATTAACAACTAAAAAAATTTCTGCAGAGGTTTCAATAATATTCATTTAAGCTAAGAAACGGAGCAAAAAAGAAAATCAATTAAACATACCTGTTAAAATTAATTTAGATAGAACAGCAGCATTAGGAACCTTGGGAGATAAAATAGCTGGAGTGTCTAACACATAGATATTGGGATGGCTACCAATCTGAATGGAAAGCAGAAGTTTCAAAAGTGAGAAAAGCACAAAAGATGTACTAATTCACGTATGAGTGAACAAGAAGCAAAACAGGGAAGCAAGTATGGAGATCATAGTAACATAGATAGACCAACAAAGTGCACAATGGACATCAACCTTCTCTAAACATTCAAATACATGACTATTTTCTTCAACTAGAAATTTATCACTTCTAAACTGTTTTCTGATGTGCAAGTCATCTTATTAACCATGCCAAAAAATTTACTCCTTTATTTTCTAAGTATATTCTTAAAGTATACAGCAGTTGGCGATAAATAATCTACACATTGGAATAAGTAGGAAAAACACAGCCAACTTACATCCTCAATTATCTTTTAAATCAAGCACCATGGATATCAATAGTGGATAACAGCCTATGGCAGTGAGCCTAATGGTAGATGGCGTTGTAGAATAGAAGATAGACTTAAATCCATTTTTGGTGTTCAAAGTTTCATGAATGTGCACTTTTGACAAAAAGGATAAAAGTCACCCAACAAAGCAAAAAGGTCACCCAAGGAAGTGTCAAGACACGACATTAAAAAGCTAATCATCCTGCAGCCCAATATAATCATTTTCCTTGTTTGACAATCAGGTGTATACTTTAGTTTTTTCTTCTGAAAATTTCAAATTAACATTTGGCAAATCTTCCTCTGATTCCTCCTCATTAATATCTTCGGAATCTTTTTCAGCTCAAAGAACTTTTTGTTTACTAGTTGAAGAAGGCCCCGCCTTTGCCTCATTACGATGATATGCTCTCTCCCCGTAATCTCCCTCCAAAACCCACTCATGTCCAACTTCATCATCATTCATCTCTCCAACTAGTCACTCATTACATTCACCAATATCATCTCGAGTGTTTGATTATACTTGACATAAGCAAATTCCAGCAATCTTTTAATATTCAAGCCTACTCATTCACCTCTCCACTAATTACATTCACCAATCTCATCATCTCAAGTCTTTGATTATACTTGACACAGACAAAGTCATGAAATCTTTAATACTCAATCCCATTCTGTTTTTTAGTATGAATTTGCAACACTGAGATCATAATTACAAGATATGAAATTGAATACTTGCTCAAATAAGCTCCAATTATGTATGTAATATGACTTCTCTTGTGAAAATGCTTCTTCATCTTGTTAATGGTAAGAGAGCCAATTATGCATGATATTATTTACACAAAGCAACAGACAAGGCAAAGAAAGTGGTTAAGTCCTTTAATAATAATGCTAGTAAATATAAGGATGTGTTTGAAATCATTGATAAAAGATGGAATATTCAACTTCATCATCCATTACATGCAACTGACCACATTTTGAATCCAAAGGGCTTATGTAATAACCCACATACGAAATTTGTTAATTAAGGAGTTGTTTTCATGCATCAATAAGTTGGTATCTAGAGCAGAAGATCATCCTGGAGTTACACACTTATAAAGTAGCGGGAGATATGTGTGGGGGTAACATTGCCATATCAATGAGGAAAAAGTTCCATTACACAAAAAACAGAGCATGGGCATATGGTACATCAACTATCAAATTACAGCAACTAGCTATAAAGATCTTAAGTTTGACTAGTAATTTATCTAGTTGTGAATGTAATTCAAGTGTCTTTGGACACGTAATCAATTTAACTTTAAAAGTCAATAAACAATTTATCTTTCTTATAGTTATTCCTTAAATTTTTATCTCAGTGCAGCAAATTCATACTAAGAAGGAATAGGCTAAAGCATAAAAGATTGCATGACTTAATCTATGTAAAGTGTAATCAAGTACTCAAGTAAAGATTCGGCCTTAAGAATAAAGTTGATCCAATTAGCCTCAATGATATCAATAAATGTAATGAATGGCTAGTTGGTGAGATGAATGATGAATTTGAAGGTGAGAGGGGTTTTGAGGGAGATGACACACATTCTTGCAGAAATTTTTATAGGGCTTTCAAGGATTGAAGACCCTAGAATGTATACTACGAGTAACAAAAGGAACTAACCTTCAAATGGAGAGGGCACATATCTCAAAGAGCCTTGGAAAGAGGCAAAGAAGGGGCTTCTTTAACCAGGAAAGAAAAAGTGGTTTAAGTTGACGATTTGGAAGATATTTGTGGAGAGAAGAAATCCAAGGAAAATTTGTCAAATTAATGTGTCATTGTGTCCTAACTTAATGGATGACTTTTATCTTTTTTGTTACCATTTTTATGATTTGTTAAGCCTATGACTCTACGTGAGGAGATTATTCTAGGACCTTGTTTTTGGTGGTTTAAGTGGTTAAATCTCTTCTCTTGATAAAAGAATCTTGCTAGCTTACCTAACATGAGTATCTTTCACAAGCATATTATATATCTGGTAATGTAAGATACCTAAATGGAGCAAGTATGTACACCAAAAACCTATCAAGACTTAAAATTATCACTCATCACTTATTGTTCTGTTAACATGCACCTACCAAGAGTTAAAATTATCATTCATCACTTATTTTCTGTTAACATGATGAAAATGAGATTCTTAAAAAAAATGACCAGAGGGAGAATGAGACTCTAATTTTCCATAATCATATCAGAGGCTAATTAAGAGTTTCGGTATCCTTCGGCATGACAGAATAAACTGATACCACATTATGGAAGATTATATAATATATAAAGAAAACAAATTGCTAACCTTAAAACTTCGAATGTCTTTAGTCTCTCCTGGCTCTGAACTCACAGTTGCATGCTTTAACTTTCCTTTTTCTATAAAATAAAAAGTGACAAGAAAAAAAGTTCTATAAAATAAAACAGAAAATTTGTGAATATATATATATATATATATATCCACAGGTGTTTCTCACGAGTTGAGCATGTCATTTAGCCTGTTCTACTAGAATTTTAATAATAATTTGAATACCTGCAGCACTGATTCTTCCCACTTGATGCAAGGCATTGGTAAGTGCCGACTTACCAACATTTGGAATCCCATTTAACATTACTGTAGCAGTATAATCATTGCCACATTGATCATCTCTCCTCAATTGACTCACTTGGCGTTGTATAAGGCTTAGAAGCTACCTAAAAGCAACAATCCTTATCAGTAGTTTAGTTCATGAACAACTATAAAATCAGTATCTATTACAAAATAATAATAATAATAAATTAAAAAAAAAAGTTTATATATCAATGCAGATAATTGTATGTCATCAGTTGCAGAGGAAAAAAAATTTGTCTCGTATTTTACCAGTTAAAACGTAGGAACTAGGAGCTCCAATACCGAATATAAAAACTCACAAAGTCAAATAAAAAAGTCCAATAGGAATCTCTAATTGATAGATTGTGCTTACTGCTTAAAAGAAAACAAAGGTCAAGAGGAGCAGCAGCAATACAGACAAACGTTTCAGAATCTCTAACTGATTGTTGTACTTGCTTACTGCTTAAAGTGTTAAACAATTTCTCAGTACTATTCATGTGTGCTACAGACTAAACTACAGATGCATCTTATAGAAATCTATTCAAATCAATTTAAACAGATTGTACACAACAGTAAGATTCAAAATTAGAAACTTGGTTCCATGTGCTTTAACATTTTATAAACAGCACCAAACATCATTATAAATAAGACCATTCATTCCTGAGGCTCTTTGGAAGAATGCACAAAAAGGGAACAAACTGTTTACCTGTCTGATGTTCTCCTTGTTATGAGCATTGACTCCACAACATACGCAGTTCCTTTCCCTAAAATATTCCATCCATACCTATTCACAAAACATTTATTAAAACAAACAAAATCATTAATTAATAAATCTAAAAGGAATACAATTTCACTAATCCCTCCGAATGATTATTTGATTGAGTTTGGTTAAACTCCACAAATCAATTTGTTAGAATAGTTTATCAATTCAATTACTAATTTGGTTAGCTAGTTAGCCTACATGGCGTTATTGATTACTCTAGTTAGTTTAACTCCCTCGAGAGCTTCTCTGTAGAAGCATATTACTAATTTGTTCGCACACAACTTTTCTCATCTAATTTAATTTTCTTTTAACACAACTCTCAGTTTTCTCTGCTACCTTGTTTTGCAACGAAATACACTGAAAACCACACTCCAGAAGAAGAATTCTGAGGTACTCTGACAGTCCTATGTTATTTACTTATTTATTTTTATAAATTAATGCTTCAATTTTAACTACATGTTTGGTTTAATTTCAATAGCATGTAACATGAATGTGAAAATTTAGAAATGTTGAACACATTAGACCAAAATGCAAAGACTAAAAAACATGTTCCTCAAACTTCCACGATTATTTACATATTAGACAGCGAAATTTACACAAACCTTCAAAACAATTGAAGAAAATGAAAAACCTAGAAAAGAAGCCCTACCTTCACATTCGATGCACCTGCAAGATCCATTTTGTTGAGCGCTATGATATGTTTCTGGGAGAGTGTGTAGTTTCTGAGTATCTCGCATTCGGAGGACAAGGGAATCTGAAAAAACGAAAGGAATAGTAGAGCGTGTTAATGAGTTAAAGAAAAGGAATAATGATTGGTTAAAATGAGTAACAAACAGACCCTTGCATCTCTCACTTCGACGACCAGATTCGCCAACGGAATTCTTTCGGCGATTGCACCAGAAGCAGCCGCCATAAAAGAATCGCGCCATGCTCCCTTGCTTCTCAAATCTTCCAAAACCGCTGTGCCAATTCGTCTGCCCAAACGCGTCGCTACCATATGCTCGAATTAAGGCAGAGTTTGTTTTGCAAAACTTGCTTCTCATATGCATTTATGATAAAAACACCCATGTCCAGACATAAGGCACGAATTATTATTTTTATTTACTAAATTAAGAAAAAGTTGAATATTTTTACTTAAAAATATATTGATAGATAATCTTTGATACATAATATAAAGATTTGCTTAGACAAAATTAACGTATATAATCTTAAATTGAATAAGACTTTTTTTAATCTAGTAAACAGGACTTCTTACATTGTCTCACAAAGCTATCTGATGATCAATAGTTTATAAACACTTATAGTAAGTTTGGATTTGTACTAAACCTCTCTTCAACGTAAAAATCATACAAAAATAAAAAACATCAAAGCTATTATTTCTAAAAGAAAGTTGATTACGTTTAACGCCACTCAATTCCAAACATGCCCTTAATATTCAAGAATTATATCAGTTTGCAATTAATTATTTTTTATCAGTTTGCCCTTATGATTTGTAAATTGAGCATTTGGTCTTTGTAAAGGGAAAACCCTTGGAGAAAATCCTCCTTGGTTATGTTCTTTTGCAATCAATCAAGAAACACAATCCTTCCTTTTCTAAATTTTCTGTTCTCAGATCCTCGCATCAAAACATGATAGGAGCAATTGCATAATGTTGAAGTCCTGGTTCCATCAAAATTAAACAAATCAGAAGAGAACAATCTGCAGGAATGTGGCACTTTATGCATGAAATGCGAAACTCCTTCAAAAGGGTGGTGTCTCCTCATCTATCTTACAATGACAAAGTCCTGTTAGGATCAAAAACTCAAGAACTCAAATCCATATCAGCAGCACCTAGACAAGAAGCCACAAATTCAACTTCATCCTTTTTCCCACAATACTCTTTCATGTCATTTCATTTCCCTTCTAGTTTCTTCCCCAGGAAAAAGACCATTGTGATGAAACAACATCATGCCAAAACTATATGAGCACCATTTGTGATGAAACAAAATCATGACGAAATTTCATCACTCCCCATTCTTCAATTTCCCTTTGGCATTTCATCACTGCACTCATCCCTTTCATGTTACATCATCACACAATGCCAAACATCATGATTCAGAATGCAGAAACCAACTACTGCAGCCAGACACTTTGATGGCATTTTCCTTCTATATGATACAAAACAACATTATGCCAAACTCACATGAAGCTAATTCATCAACACATGATTCCAATGATCACACCTCAGAATACACAACCCAACTGCTTCCGGCGGCTGCCCTCACCCCCTTCTCCTTCATCTCCCTCCTCACCCTCTGCGCCTCCTCCATCCTCCCCACACCCGCATAAATCTTCCCTAACAGCACAAAATTACCAGCATTCCCCGGCTCCACCTCCGCCAACGCCCGCGCCGCAACCTCCGCCAGCCTCAACTCCCCAAAATTCCTACAAGCCCCAAGCAGCGCCCCCCACGCCTTCGCCGTCACCTCCACCGGCATCCCCCGAATCACCGCATACGCCTCCTGCAACCTCCCCGCTCTTCCCAAAACATCCACCAAACACGAGTAATGATCACTCCCGGGCTCCACCCCATACTCCCCCCGCATCCTCGCAAAAAACCACAGCGCCTCATCCGCTAAGCCAGCATGACTGCAAGCCTTCAAAACCCCGAGAAACGCAACGCCGTCAGGCCGCACGCCGGCGGCCTCCATCCGCCGGAAAATCTCCAGCGCAGTCTCGGCCCGGCCGTGGAAAGCGCAGGTCGAAATAAAACTGCTCCACGCCACCACGTCCTTGTCCTGGTCCCTCATCGTCGAAAACATGAAACTGGAACAACGAAGAGAGCCGCATCTTCCGTAGGCTTCGACCAGCGCGCTGCTGAATTGGTGGTGCGGGTGGATGGAGTTCCTGACAGCGTAACCGTGGATCTCTTTGATTAGGTTAAGCGCGGCGAGGTTGACGCAGGCGGGGATGAGGGACAAAAGCGTAATTAGGCGCGGTTTGAGGTTGTGGAGGTGCATTTGGCGGTAGAAGGAGATGGATTGGAGGGGATAGGAGGGAGCTAGAGCGGAGATGATGGGATTGAAGGTGGAGTCGGTGGGGGTAGCGTCGAGGGAGTGGAAGAGGCGTAGGGCGAGGGAGAGGTTGTTGTTGTGGGCGTGAAGGGAGATGATGGAGTTCCAGACGACGACGTTTCGGTGAGGGTGGGGGGTTTGGAGGAAGAGGTGGTGGGCGAGGGGGAGGGAGAGGCGGGAGCCGTAGAGGTGGAGAAGGGCGGAGGTGACGAAGGGGTTGGAGAGGAGGGAGGACTTGGCGGCGTGGGCGTGGAGGGAGGTGGCGAGGAGAGGGAGGTTGAGGGCGGTGCAGGACTTGAGGGTGAGGGAGAGGAGGTGGGGGTCGAGGGGGAGGAGGAGGGTGGAGTGGAGGTGGTGGAAGAGGGAGATGGCCAGGTCGTGGCGGGAGTTGGACACGTGGCAGGACATGAGTTTGGTGTAGTGGAGTAGGAGCTGGTGGGTGCCGGAGTACCACACCATCGTTCACTGTCTATGACCACCAAAGGGTTTCGATTTCTAATGCTCAAACCCTGTCGTGAAGTTCATAATTCCACAGTGCATTCACGTATACCAGAGCGTGGTACAAAAAACCTCTCTGACCACATTGAGCTTGAGGACATCTAGGAAGGAGAAATCGAAGACACTCTCATGCATCCCTTTCTCGTGTCAACGAGTAATATATCTTTTGCATAAACGGAGTGTTTTGTGTGACTTCCTGGATAGGCCTTGCATTTTCCAGATTCAATATAAGTATTAGAAAATAGGATTATATGTGAATTTCGTGATTCTACATTTCTCTGTAAGTATTTTTTTCACTTTTAATTTAATTATTTTTGCACTTTTAATTTAATTAATGTTTTGTTTGGATGATAGAGAAATAGAGAACCTAAGTTAATACAATGAGACACTTGAATGAAAAGTTAATAAAAATGAGTAGAGTTAATAGTCATGGATGTAAAAAAATAATAAGTTAGGAAAAATTTATTTTACCTTTAGGATTTATACCAATATTTTTGGTTTATTAATTATTTTGCAGAGTGTTATTTACGAATAAGTTAAATATTTTTCTTTTATACCAAGACTTTTTACTGTATTGATTAATTTTCAAAATATTCAAATAAAGCATATATTAAAATCGAGAATTGTAAAGTTATTATGAAAGAAAAAACATAAACGCTGTGTTTGGTTCTGGTCATCGATTGTTGACGACGACGGATTTGCGAAGAATATGATTGTTTGATTCAATAGATTTACGGTGATTTATGAGCGCGGAAACAAGGGAAGGGCTGAGATTTTAGTCTCTGCAATAAGCAAAGAAATAGAACGTCAATAATCCAGAAAGACATAACTAACCTTAATTTAACATATTTAATATTAAATTTTTACAAAACATAATTAATTATAATTTTAATTTATATTAACTTCTAACAATTATTATATATATAAAATATAATTAATTATATATTATTATGAAAGAAATATATTTATACATAATATAATATATATAATAATAAATAACATTAAAAAATAAAAATAATAAATATTATTTAAATTTTATAATAAAAATATTAAATAATATTGGTGATAAAATAAATATTAGTAATTATTAATGATATAAATATATTTTAGTTTAATAAAAATCAAAAGAGTTATTTAATATTATTATTTTTATTATAAAATAATAATATTACTTAAATTTAATATAGAAATTATTTTAAAAAATTCTAATTTTATAATTTCATATTTTAAAAATTAATTATATTTAATAAATTAATTATTTTTTATTATAAAATTAAATTTTAATTTACAAATAAATACCTATTTTAATATTTTTATAAACTTTTTAAAATAAATTATCAATTACATAAATAAATAAATTATATTTTATTTTTATTATAAGGATAAGTTTGTAATTTTATAATTTTATATATTAAAAAATATTAAAATATCTATCATATCTATCATATCATTCACAAATTTTTATAAACTTTTCATTCAAATCCTATCATCTTTCGTTTAATCCAAACAACTCAATTTTTCATACACTTTCATCTTAAATCAACTCAAATCCACTCCCTCAAATCCCCTCCTCAATCCAAACAAACCCAAAATGAAGGTTGAACTTGTGTATTAGGAATTTTGTAAAACTTATCATAAGGAAGTTTAAAGTTTCACATACAACTCTCAAGCAAAGTTCTCTTTAATAATAGATTGCACCTAATGGCAACATCTTATGTATTGTCTAAAATACTTTTTAAAGTTAGTTTTTGTAAATTTCTCCTTCAAATAATACAGACTAATAACATGCAATATAAGAATGATAAACAATTATAGATATTTATATAAGATATTTTTATATTAGTTCGTTAATACAATCAAGGTTCTTTAATGCAGAGTATCACTGCATAAATATAAATATTATTTGAACACAATCACTTTAGGTTAAATACAAGTATTATTTGAATCCAATCACTCATAATTAAATATGTGTATTGTTTAAAAGCTCATCATTTCTCGCTAAATAAGAGTATTGTTTAGAATACAACTACCATTGGCTAAGATCAAATATTCTTTCTTTGAGCCGCAACTACTCCTAATTAAACACGAGTATTATTTGGAACACAACCATTTTTGTTTAAACCAATTTATTAAATAAAAGTTATGATTTATAAGATCACATGTTGCTAATTGAAAGAGGATAATATTATAAGATGGATATCAGATGATAAACAATCTTTTATGTTGTTGTAAATACACTTAGTGTTCTTGCTGACAAACTAGGTTGGTAAAGTGTTCTAATGTTTTTGTCATGGTTAATGATATTGTCAACCTTTCTTCTTCAAAGAAAACTTCTTTAGATAAAGTTGAGAAGAAGGAGTTGTTGTGAGACAAATTGAAGTTCTTCTTCTTCTTCAATAATTGTTTGTCCATACTTAGAGCTCATTGACTCATTAAATATTTTTTACTTAGCATTAGCACACCTCTTCTTTAAACAACACTCTTATACAAAACATTACTTATCAAACCTAGGTTAGAAAACTTTATCCTGAAATGAAGAAAAAACAGGGACCATGCATGATTGAAAGTCTTTTCATAGCATACATCCTAACATATCAAAGGAGTTGTTGGAGTAGAACATGTTTAAAAAGGTTCTTCAAAGGATCTTGACACTTCAAAAGCAAGATCCTTTTAGAAAAATGAAGAAGCAAACATTTTCTACATATATAAAATAAAAATTAAAATATTCAGATAAGAATTAAAATATTCAACATGTACTATGAATAATGCTATATATCAATATCATTTATCCAAATAATTATAAAAATATACTTTGTGTCTGATGAACAAATGAAGTACTTGCATATGATCTAATGTTTTATAAAGACATGTTTTATACTTTTCTGTAAGAGCTTAATCAAAACAAACTTTTTTGTAGAAGCTTAATCAAAACAAACTTGGGGTTTGTTATACTATGTTCTAATACTTATTCTAAATATTGGTACCAAAATGTCTACATTAATGTGCAAATGTTAACATATTTATAAAGTTGTAAATAATACTCATGTTAAACTAGGAATAATTGTGTTCAATAGTGGTTGAATGTTCACTTGAAATGAATTTTTATTTATTTTGTTCCATTCACAGATGATTTGTACTTGATGTTTCAATCTTTTCATTTTGTTTAATCACTTTTGCTTTATTAACGATAATTTGGAGGGATCGAACAATTGCAAAACTTTCTTAATTGATTCCGGATGTTTGGGAGGGATCAATGTGAATCGTCCTAGGCTCATTTGGTAAGTTATTGTGAGTAAAATTAAGTTAGTAAAAATGAGTAGAGTTAATAGTGGATGTAAAAAATAATAATACAAGTTAGGAAAGGAATTATTTCACCCCTATGTTTTATACCCATATTTTTGGTTTATTAATTATTTTGCAAGAGTGTTATTTACAAGTAAGTTAAATATTTTTCTTTCATACCAAGATTTTTACTGTATAGATTAATTTCCAAAATATTCAAATAAAACATAGATTAAAATCGAGAATTGTAAACTTATTGTGAAAAACAGAAGAAAAAAAATAAAGGGAAATATTGAATTGTGTATTAAAGCAAGACAGACGACTATGAAGCAAGTTTTCTAAAAGATTATATCTAATGAATAATTGTCAATCGCAACTTTAGATGTATTGTCTAAAATATTCTTCAAAGTTAGTTTTTCTCAATCTCTCATTCGAAGATTAGATACAGACTAGTAACATGTAGTATAAAAGGAATAAGGGATTATAAATATTACAGAAGATATTTTTATATTGGTTCGTCAACACAATCAAGGTTCCATTAATGCAAACTATCACGACATAGATACACATATTATTTGAATGCAATCACTTCTGGCTAAATACGAGTATTGTTCGAAAATCCTATCATTCCAAGCTACACACGAGTCTTGTTTGGAAGTCAACCACTTTAGGCTAAACAAGAGTATTGTTTAGAATGTAACTACTCATCGATTATTCTTTTGAGCCGTAACTATTCTTGACTAAATGCAAGTATTATTTGAAACACAATCACTTTTGTCTACACAACTTCATTAAACAAAGGTTATGTTTTATAATATCACATGTTGCTGACTAAAAGAGGATAACATTATAAGATAGATACAAGATGATAAACATTTAGGTTGTTGTAAACACACTTAGTGTTCTCCCTCATACACTAAGGCCAAAGGATTGGTAAAGGGCTTTAATGTTCTTATCGTGATTATTGTTATTGTAGTCACTAACCTTTCTTCTTCAAAGAGGACTTCTTTAGATAAAGTCGAGAAGGAGTCGTTGCAAATCTCCTTGGAATCGTTGTGAGAAAAATTGAGGTTCTTATTCAACAATTGTCTATCCACACTTAGAGCTCAGAGACTCATTAAATGTTATTTTCTTAACATTAATTGCACATTTCTTCTTTAAGCAACACTTTTATATACATTCTAACACAATCAGAGGAGTTGTTGGCATGGAACATTTTAAGCGAATTCTTCCAAAGATCTTAGTATTGTCACTTCAAAAACAAGATCCTTTTGAGAGAATGAAGAAGCAAATGTTCCATGCATGCATAAGATAAGAATTAAAATATTTAACATGTAATATGAATGCTTAACTCTATGTATCAATATCATCTACCGAAGTAGTTAAGCAAATATAAGTTACTTTGTGTTTGTTAAAAGATAAAGTACGTGCTTCTGATTTGATATCTTGCAAAGACATGTTTTACACTTTAATGTAAGTCCTTAATGAAAACAAAGTTAAGGTTTGTTAGATAATGTTCTAATACTTATTCCAAATATTGGTACCCAAATATTTACAATAGAAAACATATTGATTTACAATTGTTCTTACATAGGTCAAGTAGGTCTCTTCCTTCACTGTGTTGCTGTTGTCTTAGTAGATTTGATGTTGGAACAATTAGACGTGAGTACAACTTTTTTGCATGGAAACCTAAAGGAGAATGTCAACATGCAGCAACTTGGGAGTTTTGTTGAATAAGAAAGGAGGGTGTGTCTTTTGAAGAAATCATTATACGATTTAAAACAGAGTTTGAGGCAGTAGTATAAAAGATTTGTTAACTTCCTAAGGTAGATGAAGTTCCAAAGGAACAATTATGATAGCTATGACCACATCCTCAAAAGAGGAGAAGGGTCTTGTTATTCTCACTCTTATATGTAAACAATATGCTTATAGCCAACCAATATGAAAATGATTTGAAGGAGCTCAAAGAAAAATTAAGATTAGAATTTGAAATGAAGGATCTTGGTTTCATGAGATGAATACAAGGGATAGACGTATAGAGAAATCAGATGGTTAGGATACTAAGTCTGTCTCAACAGGGATACTTACAGAAGGTTGTTGAGAGGTTTAGTATGCACGAATATAAACCTGTGAGAACACCTTTGGCACACCACACAAAGTTCTTAGTTACCCGAACCCCTAACTCAGAGGAATAAAAGGAGGAAGATGAAGACTACTCAGATGCTAATGGAGTAGGAAGCTTCATGTATGGAATAGTTAGTAGCAAACCAGATCTGGCGCATGTTGTTAGTGTGGTCAGCAGATTCATGACAAATCATGAACGTGTTCATAGGGAGGCTTTGAAGTGGGTGTTGAAATATTTGAATGGAACAGTATCGTCTGGTCTAATGTATAGACAGTCTACCCAAAACAGAGATACTATAGATAAGTTTGTAAGCATTGATTATGCACGAAATGTTGATACCAAAATGTCCCTTTCTTTGTATGCTTTCACATTGTTTGGAACTACAGTTTGATGGAAATTTAGTCTGCAATCAATTGTGACTTCATCTACTATCCAAATAGAATATATCGCATTCACAAAGAGGGTAAAGGAGGTACTGTTGTTGAAGAGGATGATTGGAGAGTTGGATATTGAGCAGGTCTATGTGACCATTGATTATAAGAGTCAAAGTGTCATACATCTAGCTAATCATCAGATCTACCATGAGATGACGAAACACATAAACATTAGACTACACTTCGTCATAAGCATTGTTGAGTCTAAGGAAGTTAAAATTGGTAAGATAGCCTGAGAGATGAATCCCAAAGGTTTGTTTTCGAAATCCTTGCTAAGATCGATGTTCAAATGACGTGTAGAACTGATTAATTTTTGTTTGGGAAAAATGGAAGATGAAGTTGGGAGCTCTTATATAATTTGGAGTCAAGGAGGATAATTGTGATGATTGGCTCTAAATTATGTTAGAAGATCTGCCAAAGAGCTCAATGAGACAATGTCTGATGGTCTACTAGAGACTATCTAATAGTGTTAAGACTAATTAAACAGTCTATTAAGTCTTTATTGAAACTTTCTTAACAATTTTCCTTAAATATTTTGTCTATTATTCCGTTAACATAGATCATTATGTGTTTAAATAGTATAATGTATCTTGGTAGATTCTATGTATAGAACTTTTGAGTACTAATAAAGTGTTTTCTTTTAACCTTGTCATTGTATTTTCTTGCTTGTTATTGTTGCGAACCAACAAATTGTATTCCTTCCAAAAGCAACAACTATACAACTATAATAGACTCAAACAAGAGAAAAGTTGCACCAGCTAGAAACCAATTGCAACCTATTGGCGAGAAGACCTCGAGATTTTATCACTTTTTAAACTGTACATAATATATATACACGCACACATAAAAGGTGTGTATTTCTCTGAAAATTATAGAGCTCAACAATGAATGCATAAGCATGGCAGTAAGGTCTTACAATTCAGTGTGCACTCTAATTGAAACAAAGGCAACACACTGAGGTAGTATGTATGCATGGCCAACTCGAATACCCAGGATCAAAATTAAAGGCAAGGCAAGCTTTCAGAATACCTGTCCATACATGATAATGAAAGCAAGGATCAAAGTTTTAGCATGCTAGTGTCACTACAGTGGGAGAGTGGCCCTGGTCTACCATAGGAGTCCATAGTGAAGCTAGTGCAAGTCATAGTTGACCAAATAGTTAGCTAAAACAGTTTCGGCGGCACCAAATTCAAAATAATGACCATCCCTCTATAATTTATCTCAGTATATCGAGGTTGACTGCTACGTATGGTATCCTCCTCTTCTATGTCCCTCTCCATCATCTAGAAAATAAAAAATAAAGGAACCAGAAACATAGTCAATTACTTCTTAAGTAAATAAACTCAAGTTCGTAAAAGGATATAAATAATAAAAGGACTGATCTACTGACAAGTTAGTACAGGCTTCTCTCCTTTTGACGTAATAAACTAGAAGAAAACGAAATATATATATGTATATATTATTGAAAGTAAAAAGATGTCAACCGGCAGTAATTAAACACCTACTTTATCTATCTATGACTCCAAAATTAGGGTTTTATGTTGCAAAGTCGCCTAATTGCAATGAGTCCTAGCCCACATTACTTAGGGCCTCTTTGGGCTACCTTCAATATGCAGTGCGTGTTTAGTTCCATATTGAGAGGAGATAAGGCCACTGAAATCCTTACGAAGTTTGAGCAATACTCACTGTGGAGTCAGACCTTATGCCCAAATTCTTATGCAATTTCAAAGCTTAGCTTAAATTTATTGTTGGGTCAACTGCATTACCATGCTTACCAAAATTTTTTCATGCTCTAGATGCTTACCATGCGCTAGATCACTGTAATCGCCAAGAAAAATATGCTTACCAATTATTTTGCAAAAGGAACAAGAAAAAAATGACAGAAACCTCTGCTGTAGAAGAAAGAGATAATCCTAGTACACAAATCTAGTATACTGTGAATGATTCCTTGTCTTCCTCTAACAGAAATTGATTACAAACAGTCCCGAGCTTTTTCTGTCTAGCTAGGATAAATGTAGTTATTTTAATTGAATATGCTATTTAAATAAGTCCTTTGATCAATGACAAGCAATTCAACAGAAACACTCGAGATACATTTCATTCTCAGTATTTAAGAACTTCTAGCCATCTTTCAAGCTACAAGATTATGCATCCAACAAAAACAAAAATTCCGACACTTCAAGTTACCCATCAGCATATTTGTCTAAATTTCATCACAAGCATTCATATCAATGTCATCCCTCAGTTTTTGCTAATATATAGTTCACTCACCATATAAATTAGGGACTACTAAGGTCATATACACCAATTTGCTAAAAAATACAAAATAAAAACATATTGATACCAATCAGTTGCTCCAAAAATATGTAAAACTGCAGGAGTCATGGTACCTTTTTGGCATTGGAGGTGGTTGCCATTTCTCTGATCTGACTTCTCTCCAATGACCAAAGGACAACCTTAAGTCTTACCATGCATTAGGCCTCTAGGGTTTCAACATTAGAAAATCTCAAGCTCACAAAAGCAGGTCCCCAACGAGTCCCTTGTTTCTAACCTCACCACACTGCCAGATACAATCTGCTTCAGCATCAGAAGGCTGGTGGAAAGTTCGCAGAATGAGCCGTGAAGTTAGGCCACTAATATTTTCTGTGTGGCTTCATCTCAATGTGTGGTCTCGTTAAACTAAGAGCTTTGCCTAAGCCTGACAACACTACGGACCAGTAGGCATATTCCCAAATGAGAACATCCGTCACCTTTTCTACAGGTTGTAGTTGACAAATCTCAGCTACCCTTTAAAGCAATAATAAGTTCAAAGAGCAATGACTTGATGTTGTTTAGGTACACCACATCTCACATGGTAACCTCAGAGGCCACATCTTTTTATCTTCATTTCATGACAATTCTCGTCTAGCATTATCGTTTGGGTAAAATTTCACCTTTCATTACATTGTCCAGTAATCAAGAAAATGTAGCAGGAGTATGAAATTGAAGCCTGAAGGATTAGCTGTTGGTTCGATATGCATATTTTTCCCATGCTTCCTATTGTCTTCTTTGCTCCTATCTGTATCTCTGTTATGCTAGAACTAATAATATATTCAGCAACTGCTCTATTTCCAACAATCCTGTCAATTTAATCGTCAGGATTTTCTGATGTTTTATGTAATAGTGGAGTGGAAATTGATTTTGGAGATGATTAGAGCTTTTATATAACAGTGGAATGCATTAATAATGTATATTACATGATTAAACTATAAAGAGCTACTATCATCACCTTTTATGGTGGGAACGGTGCATAGAAATATGAAGGAACAAGTTTGCTCAAGCTTTCAAGTCTAAATTGATGAGTAGATATATTTTTTTATTTCAGGAAGTGATGGGCATTGGGTAAGCTACAATTTTCCTTTCCTTCATAAAATAAATTACTCTTTCTCTTTGACTCCTTACAGTCAGACAAACCGGCCCTACCATCTAGCTTTAGGGATAAAACCAGTGAACAAGTTGTGTCCCTTAAAACTAGTTCAGTAATTACTCTTATAATCTTAATTGCAGTAAATTAGACCCTAGAGCTCTTAAACGTCTATTTATTTGTTATCCTTCAAACCAAAATGGGTACAAATGCCATCATCGTCATAGTCATTATGTTTTTATCATCATGGATGTCACCTTTCATAAAACAAAATTCCTTTTTGCCGGTCCTCTACTCCAAGAGCTCTCCTTCCTATTATTACCATATTTATATTTGCAAGATGTTTAAGATCTAAATGATGAAATCACCACAAATAGGATCAAGTCAACCCACAATGAGAAAGAAGAAGAGAAATCCTATTACAAAAAATATCAAAGAAGGAAACAACCCACTTTGACTCTAGACAAGAAGACTTGATTGACTCAGGTGAGGATCCCTAAAGATAACAGTGCGGAGGTTAAGTGTTGTCAAGAATTTACCCATTGCATTGTGAATGGAAAAGGATCATGTGTTAAATATTCTCTTTCTCAATATGTCAACATTGATAATGCCTCTATTAAACATCAATGTTTTATTTTTATCATTGATGCCACAAAATTCTTACCTTAGTCTAAGACGCCGTGAAAAGTGAACATTGGACTCAAGCCATATGAGAGGAGATGAATGTAATGAAAAGAAACTCAACATAAGAGGTTGTTCACAAACCAAGAGACAAGAGGGCTATAGAGTGCAAAGGATATTTACAGTGAAATATAAGGCAGATAGGACAATACACAAATATAAAGTCAGATTGGTTGCAAAGAGATATGCTCACAGTTATAGAACTATGAGGAAACATTTGCTCTAGTAGCAAAGACGAATGCAGTTTGAGTGTTTCTTGCTCTAGCAACTCATTTTGGTTGGAACTTACACCACTTGGATGCAAAGAATATCTTTCTTTACAGAGCTTTAGAAGAAGTGTAAATGGAGATTCCTCTAGAATTTGAAACTCTAGTGGAAGGGATAATGTGCATCTCCTAAAGAAGGCCCTATAAGGGCTAAAGTAATCTCCAAGAGCGTGGTTTGAGAAATTTACGAAAGAAATGGTTTCCTTAGAATACAAGCAAAGTCAAAGAGATCATACTTTATTCATAGAGCACTTTGTTACAGATAAACTCCCTATGTTGTTGGTCTATGTGAATAGTATGATTATTGTAAGACATGATCAAGCAGAGAAATCAGTTTTACAGGAAAATCTAGCAGCCCAATTTAAAATGAAAGATTGGGAAAACTCAATTGTTTCCTTGGATTAGAGGTTACTTATTCCAAAAAGGGATTTTTATCTCCCAAAATTATAAAATTGAGATGCAGAACCTCAGAACCTATTCAACAAAATTATAAAATTGGAAGCGAGGAGAACTCTCGTATAGAAAAGACCAAACGAGATTGGTAAGAAAACATATTCACCTATCACACACAAGACTAGACATTGTTTATGCAGTTAGTGTGGTAAGTCATTTATGCATGATTCAGGAGAAAAACATGGAAGCAATTGTCAAAATTCTATAGTACTTAGGAAAAAGGGTTACTATTCAGGAAAAAAAAAAACACTTTGACCTAAAGATATATACTGATTAAGACTATGCAATTTCTGTTACAACAGAAAATTCTACCCTAGGTATTGTATGTTTCTAGGAGAAAATTTGGTAACTAGGAGAAGTGAAAAACAAGATAGTGTATCTTGTTCTAGTGCACAAGCTGAATTTTAATTCATTACTCAAGGTGTATGTGAAGGAGCTTTTGAATGAAAATCATATTAGATGACCTTAGCGTAAAGGTTGACACCCTTATGCAATTGTACTACGATGACAAGTCAGTCATGAACATTGCTCATAATCCAGTATGACATACTAGTACAAAACTTATCAAAATTGACAGACACTTCAGCAAAAATAATCTTGACAGAGATCTTGTGATTAAAACTTATGATCTTACAGAACTTCAAATACCAAACATTTTCACTAAGGGGCTTCTTCGGGACAGATTTCAGGAACTTATAGGCAAGTTGGGAATAATCAATGTTCATTACTAACTTAAGGAGGAGGGTTGTACATAATAGATTATTAGGATAAAAATATCTTCAATATTTCCATGTAATTAGCAGAAAATATCTTTAGAATTTTCCTATTCATTTCAGCATATTTTTATTTACAAATATAGATGATGAGAATGTAATTGGTATAATTGTTATCAATAAAATAACTATTTATTTCCTTGCATATTTCAAGTGTAAACGTGTGTGTTTTGTGGGTAGTTTACCCCACAATGACCAACCTCAGTCCGCCTTATCAACCAACCAATCAGCAAGCAAAATCAAATGTAAGACTCAAATTTTCGAACTGATAATAAAATGAAGAAAAAAAAACTGAACCAGTTAAAAGGCATTCCTCATCATCCACCAAATACTACAAGGTTTCTCCAGTACTAATCCTTTCTAGTGAAGCTATGTGATAGAAACCCAATTAATGAATCGAGCAGCCCAAAGCAAGAGAGGCCCAAACCCAATATTTGGAAAGTGTATACACGTAGGAATAAGGGGGTAAAACCAAAAGTCAGTTACTGAGAGGCGCTGAGCTGTCGAGGAGGTGGGGGTATTGAACTTGTAATAAGGGAGAGAGAGAGGGGGGGTTAGTTATGGAGAATATTATGGGAGATTAGGACAGAGAAGCAATTTCTCTGAGGAGCTCCGGCTCTGGACGTTTGCTTTGTATTGTCATTTTCGTTTTCCTTAACAGAATACATTTATCATATTATTCCCTTTCTATCAATTGGTCCGACCTGCCGGATACACTGGGCTCAACGGAAATTTTTTTTTTCTTCTCTATGCCACCAAAAATGACGGTCACTGATCGTGTCGAGGCACTGGAGGCTAAGGTTACAGCATTGGAGAATTCTCTGAAATCATCTATGGAGGACTTCAAAGAGACGCTTCTTCAAGAGATGAGTAAAATACTTGACCATCGCACCAACGACGATCATAACAGCGGTCATAATAACAGAGGGAGCTTGGGGGGTGACAATTCCTCTGCAAGTGGTGGTAAAGGGGTGCTAACGTTGGAGAATCCAATGGAGGAGTACCGGTTGGCGGCACAGAAAGTCGAGCTTCCATTGTTCGACGGTAGAGATCCAGTTGGGTGGATAACTCGTGCAGAGACATATTTCGAGGTGCAAAACATTTCGGATGCGGTTAAAGTGAAGTTAGCAAAGTTGAGCATGGAAGGGGCAACCATTCACTGGTTTAACTTACTTCGAGAGACCGAGGATCATCTTTCATGGTCAATTTTTAAACAAGCTCTCATCGAACGGTATGGAGGTCGTCGTTTCGACAATCCTTTTGAGGAACTCTCTGATTTACGTCAAGGGGGTAGCGTGGATGATTACATTGCTGAGTTTGGGTATCTATCTTCACAGGTAGGTCGCCTTCCGGAGGAACAATACCTGGGATATTTTATGGGAGGGCTTCGGCCGGAAATCCAACGATGTGTGCGGACGTTCAGTCCTCAGACACAGCCACAAATGATGCGTGTAACGTGTGATGTGGAGGCAGAATTGTATGGAGTTAGTCAAGAAGGTAAAGGGGCAGGGAGTCGTTTCCAAAACCATGATAAGGGAAGTCGCGATCGTTTGGCAATTACCACGTCACAGGGGTGGGTTGCTGTAGCTGGCCCGATGACGAAAGGAAATGTTGCGACTAACCAATCTATTCGAAATGGAAAGGAGGAAAGAAGACTAGGAGCTGAGAGAAGTAGAGGGCTTAAGCACTTGTCTTATCAAGAGCTAATGGAAAGAAAGGCGAAGGGACTCTGTTTCCGATGTGGAGAAAAATTTCATCCAGTGCATCAATGCTCTGAAAAGCAATTACGAATGCTTATATTGGGTGAAGACGAGATCATGGATGAAGGAGAGGGGATGACCGCAGAGGTGAATAGGGAGGAGGAAGTTGAGCCCCTCGAATTTAACACAATTGGGCTTGGAGGAGTTAACCAAGATTTATTAACAGGTGTCAAAACAATGAGGATGGAAGGGAAGCTCAGGGGAGTCACTGTTGTAGTCATGATAGACAGTGGAGCTTCCCACAATTTCATTTCTCCACAAGTAGCTGCTGCCCTGGACTTAAGCATCACACCCACTAAAGATTTACCGATTCGTTTGGGTGATGGACATCAGGTCATGACTCGTGGAAAATGCTCTGACCTTGTAATACAATTGGTTGATTCGGAGTTTAATGTGGATGCATATGTATTGGAATTGGGAGGTCTGGATGTGATCTTAGGGGTGGCCTGGCTTAAAAGTCTTGGTAAGGTGATGGTGGATTGGAAGGAGATGACCACAGAATTTTTGTATCTTGGCCGGACCATACACTTACAGGGACTAAATTGTGAATTGCACAAGGAAGGGTTCAATGTTGGGTCAGCATCTTTTAATAGCATCTTACAACAAAACAGTGAATAAAATGAGAAGATTAAAGGAAAAGATATAGACTCAGGAATTGCTTCCCAACTAACAATTGCACAAGAACGGGATTTATTGCGCTTGCTAGAACTGTTCCCTGCAGTTTTCCAGGAGACGATGGGATTGCCACCTAAAAGAGAAGTGGAACATGCTATTGTATTGGAACCTGGAAGTGGTCCCATTAGTCTGCGTCCCTATAGATACCCTTACCTTCACAAAAATGAGATTGAAAGACAAGTAAATGAGTTGCTATAACAAAAAGTCATCAGGCGGAGTAATAGTTCCTTCTCTAGCCCTGTCATTTTGGTGAAGAAGGACTCTTCTTGGAGGATGTGTGTGGATTATTGTGCTTTAAACAATGTTACTGTTCCGGACAAGTATCAAATTCCAGTAGTTGATGAATTGTTAGATGAATTACATGGAACTCACTATTTTTCGAAGCTGGATTTAAAATCTGGATACCACCAGATACGTTTTAAAGAGGAGGATGTTTATAAAACTGCATTTAGGACCCATGAAGGGCATTACGAATACATAGTGATGCCATTTGGGTTGATGAATGCTCCTGCCACCTTTCAGTCAACTATGAATCAGGTCTTTAAGTAATACTTGAGAAAATTTGTTCTAGTTTTCTTTGATGATATTTTGATTTATAGTCAAGATTGGGAAACTCACTTGCTACATCTAAAGCAAGTACTTCAAATGCTTAGTCAACATTCTTTCATTGCAAATAAAAAGAAGTGCAAGTTTGGACAGTTACAAGTGGAGTACTTGGGGCATATAATTTCAGGGTTGGGGGTGAAGGTTGACCCAGCAAAGGTGAGAAGTATATTGGAGTGGCCAATACCTACGAGTGTGAAGGGTGTTAGAGGTTTTTTGGGTTTAACAGGTTATTACCGAAAGTTCATTCAGGACTACGGTAAAATGGCTAGACCTTTGACAGAACTAACAAAGAAAGAGGGATTTAAGTGGGGAGCTAAAGCCTTGGCTGCATTTGAGAACTTGAAGAGAGCCCTCACATCTGCACCCGTGTTGACGCTCCCAGATTTCTCTCAACCATTCCAGATTGAATGTGACGCATTTGGTAGAGGAATTGGTGCAATTTTGATGCAAAATAAGAGACCTATCTCGTACTTCAGCAAAGCTTTGTCACCTACTAATCTCTCCAAATCAGTTTACGAAAAAGAGTTGATGGCTTAAGTTTTATCTGTACAACACTGGAGACACTATCTCATTGGGAGGAGTTTTGTAGTCTTTACCGATCAAAAGAGTTTAAAGAGTCTCTTGCAGCAAAGGGTAGCTAGTTGCGACCAGCAAAATTGGATATCAAAGTTGTTGGGTTATCATTTTGAAGTTGTTTACAAGCCGGGAGTGGAGAACAAAGCGGCAGATTCTTTATCTCGAATGTTTGAAGAAGGGGAAAACAAAATGTTGCTCTCATCACCAATATGGAAACAAGGAGAGAAGATTCAACAAGAGGTTTTGAACGACCCTACACTCAGAGGAATCATCCAGGACTTGTCTAGAGACCCTCACTCTAGACTTGGATTTAGCATACATCAAGATACTTTGTTCTATAAGGAAAGACGGGTGATTCCTGCCTCATCTAACCTTATTCCTACGCTTCTAAAGAAGTTCCATTCCTCTCCTACTGGAGGACATTCGGGGTTCTTGAGGACTTATAGGAGGTTGGCAGCCAATCTGTACTGGATCGGGATGAAGAAAAGAATCCAAGAGTTTGTCAGAAAATGTGACACTTGTCAGAGGCAAAAATACTCCGCTTCCTCTCCATATGGGTTATTGCAACCTTTGCCTATTCCTGAACAGGTTTGGGAGGAAATCTCAATGGATTTCATTTCCAGATTACCGAAATCTAAAGGATTTGATACCATATTTGTAGTGGTGGATCGTTTGTCCAAATATGCACACTTTATTTTATTAAAACATCCATACACTGCAAGAAGAGCGGCAACCATCTTTGCTAAAGAGGTAGTTCGTCTTCATGGAGTACCGCAATCTATTCTCAGCGACAGGGATCCTCTATTTGTAAGTGTATTCTGGAAAAAACTTTTTAAATTACAGGGAACGACGGTATTAAAGATGTCTTCTTACCACCCTGAGATTGACGGACAAACAGAGGTGGTCAACCGGTGTTTAGAGACTTATCTGAGATGTTTTGCTGCTGAACAACCCAGGAGCTGGGCAGACTAGGTGTCTTGGGTTGAACTGTGGTACAATACAACTTTCCATAGTTCCACTGGTACTACCCCTTTTGAGGTAGTGTATGGTCGAAAACCCCCAACTATCATTCGTTTTCTGAAAGGAGAAACTAAAGTGGAGGCCGTGGCACGTGATTTGGAAGATCGAGATGAAGCAATACGACAGCTCAAATACAATTTGATTAAGGCACAAGAACAAATGAAGAAGTATGCAAACAAGAAGAGAGTAATGAAGGTGTTTGATATAGCAGAATGGGTGTATGTAAAGCTGAGACCTCATAGACAACAATCTGTAGTTAAAGCTGAGACCTCATGTCCAAAATTAGCCCCTCGGTACTACGGTCCATTTAAAATCCTGGACAAAATCGGTGATGTCGCATATAAACTCGAACTGCCACTTAATTCGAGAATTCATCCAGTGTTCCACGTTTCACAACTAAAGAAAGCAGTGGGCAGCCAT
>Ga0209489_100500_pt1 | contig 73615 bp, 34 predicted proteins | sample SiratrowhiteBW_FD_187527 | JGI IMG/M metagenome (GOLD analysis project Ga0209489, IMG submission 187527) | Root nodule microbial communities of legume samples collected from California, USA - Siratro white BW (SPAdes) (version 2) | ecosystem: Host-associated > Plants > Roots > Nodule | place... | reverse complement strand
GTATTTTTAACAAATATATATATATATATATATAACCATCTCCTATTCCAACTTCACACTATCCTTGGACATTACCTTCCTTGTTGTTATTTTTACTACTTGCATCATCATCCTCATTATTCACTCACTTCTTTCCTTAAAGTTTGATGATTTAATAAAACATCTACATAATTTCTCAACATAAAATTTTATTACATTTTTATTGTTGCATAATTTACTATTATAAATGGTTAATCATATCTTAAAATTACTCATATAGTGAATCTTTTTTCTCTAAGCAAGTATAACCACATTTCACCATCCATGATAGATAATATGTATTTTACTAGACTTGTCAATTTGTTCAATCCAAACCTTATAGAAGATGATCATGAGCCAACTTTTTTAAAGTAAGGAAACATTCTTTAATTTAGAAAACAAAACATTTATTTAATAAAGACTTTTATATACAGTAAAAAAAGTTAATTAGTACCTACAATATCATCTAAGTTTAGATTGTTACCAAGTGACATCTGGTTTAAGTTAGAATTTTTTTACTAGACTGACACACCTTTCAACATTATTTTCCCACATAGCACCCTTTCAACATTATTTTCCAAACTAGTATTCTTTATTGTGTAAGTGGGGAATTCGACTGTGAGGGACCGAATTCCCAATTGAATTTCAAAATTTGAACTTTTAATAACCATAAGAATTCGGTAACCCACAAACCAAATTTTGACAGTTTTTTTTTTTTTCAACTTTTATAATTTTTTATTATTATTTTAAAGTAAAATAAAGTAAAAAATTTATAATTTTTTGTTCTGATTTTAGTATAAAAAGGTATAGAAGTAAATAAAAATATTGGAACTGGTTTATTGTAGATTATGAGAAATTAATTTTCTAAAAAATAAATTTTGACTATATAAATAATGTTTTAAAAAGTTTAATTAAAAATGGTGAGAATAAATTGGAAATTATTTGTGAGAGAAAAAAATTAAACGAGTCAAAATTAAAAATGAATTGATTTAAAGATAATATAAAATATTAAAATTTTGTAAATGCTTATTGTTATTGATAAAATAAAAATTTGAAATGAAACTAAAAAAATGAAGTTAGAAATGTTAAATAAAAATATAAGTAGTGTAATTTATAGATTTAAAAATAGGTAAGTATTTTTTCCAGTAAAAACTTAATTAAAAATACAATCAGAGTTTGGAAGGATTTATTTTTAATTTATATGAGAGAAAGAGATAAATAAAAAAATATGTAAGTGAAAAATCATTTATTTTTATTAAATTTATATGAAATAAAGTTGTGATAATAAACATACAAAGAGAAAAAAAAAACTATTTCTAGATATTTTGAAGCCATTAATTATAATGAGAATAAATTACAAGAATTTTGTAACTGTATTTTATATTAAAATTAAAATTAGATTAAAGAATTATAATAAATTATAATATTGGCATTAGAATTTAATTTTTTATCTTATGTTTGTTAAAAAAATATCTTTAATACAAAAAAATGAAATAAAATTGTTAGATATTTTATATAAATAAATATTAATTAAAAGGTTGGAAATTTTGAAATAGAAGTTAATTTATATGTAATGATAAAGAAAATAAGTGAATAAGTATATTATTTGGTTTAATGAAAAACATAAGTGTGTAAATTAAATTTTAAAATGTGAAATTAAACAAAAATGAAGTATTTTGTTTATGGCTAATGAAAGTGTAATTTATATATTAGTTAAAGGCGATTTTTCTTTAACATCGAGAAATAAATTAATAGGAGCGCTTTAAGGGTTGTCCAACCCTTTTACAAAGAACAAGGCTGTCTTATAATAGTTTACAACTAAAATTAACAACAATTTTGAACATAACTCCTTACAAAAAACTAAAACCACCTAAGCACAAAGACAATTTAAACGCAGAACACACACTTAGGATTCCTGATCAACATTGTAACTGATATGCAACATAAACATGACAGTAATGAAAGCACTACTAATCTAGGAAAGTGTTGATGTTGTTTTGCCGAAATGGTTACTATCCTCTAAGTCTTAAGCTAATTCTTGGTCTTGCACTGCGTACATTTTTGGTTTGGACAAACAATTCAATTCTTGTAGTTGAATCTTCATATTGCACACTTGGTTTAAGAAGTTGAGTACTTTTCCAACGGTTACTCATTTGTTGGACATCAACATCATTTTGTATTTGTACTGTATCATGTACAAGTTTTCGATTAACAACTCTAATTGGACGACGGTAGTTTATTTCTTTAACTTGTTTTCGGTCTCCACATGTTAATATTTGTGATATGTTGTGAAATAGTTGATTAAAAGAGCAATCATGTGGGGTTGACATTCTTTTAGGATAGAGATGTGTAGGTTAGATCGTAACCAATTGGACTCTCTATTATGGTGGCCCTTTGGATAACTCCTCCATAGTAGATTATTGGTTCGATTGAATTGATTGGGCCTTGATTTACAAAAGAGTTGAATGTAATGGGTGCGTTCATAAGGCTTAAAATTTCGTCTGCAGATCTTGTTAGCTTGGCATACAGTTCAATCATTGCAAGAAATGGAAATTGAGACTTTCAAATTAACAATTCAAAAATATTTTCATCAGTTAGTATCTAAACAACATCATACCTAATTTGCCCTTGTGTGGTTAGCTGAGGTTGGCGATAGTACAACTTCGTCATGTTGTCTGGTCTTGCAGTCCCAAAGCACCACAAACTTTCTCCTTTAAATGGGAGAACCTACAATTGTAAGGGATGCAGATAAATTTAGGAGATGGGCATTCAAAGTGGACTTCTTCATCATTTTTTATTATCCGACCATTTGCAAAGACAACAACAAGATTAGAATTGTAAAAATTTTCAGTGTCTGTTATACAGAGATGGTGCATTTGAAGATAAAAGCAAAAGTTTTGGAACGAATGAAGAATGGTTTGAAAGTGGTGTAGGGGTGGGAGGTTGAATTTATAGTTGGATAATGATTGAGATACAGATAAAATGGTTGTTTATGACGTGTGAAATGAATTGTGTAGAAGATGATAGATTTTTTACAAGTGTTGTCATATCCACATTAAAAGAGAACATGTTTGTACATTGGTGTTGATGATAATCCTAATGTATGGAATCTATTTTTGAGAAATGTGTTGTCAGGAAAAGAAATAATGGAGGAGTGATGTAGGAAACACAATTATAGAGGAGTGATATTATAATACACCTTATTGTCCTGCGTGGCTTCAGGAAAAGTAATTATGGAAGAGTATTGTGATGATGTGCATTATTGTCTGGTGTGGTCATAGGAAAGACAATAATGGAGAAGTGACATGACGAGTACACTATTGTACTGTGTGGCCTGAGAAAAAACAATTATAAAGAAGTGATGTGATAATACACATTATTTTCCTGTGTGGGTTCAGGAAAAGAAATTATGAAGAAGTGATGTGCCAAAGTATATTATTGTACTATGTGGCCAAGGAAAAATAATTACATATGAGTGATGTGATAATTTAAATTATTATTCTATGTGGCTTGAGGAAAAGCAATTATGGAGGAGTGATGTGACGATGTACATTATTGTGTAGTGTGGTTATAAGAAAAATAATTATGAAGGAGTGATGTTATAATACACATTATTGTGGTGTGTGGCTTCACGAAAAGCAATTATGAAAGAGTGATGTGATGATGTACATTATTGTGTAGTGTAGCTACAAAAAAAATAATTATAGAGATGTACATAGCAAAATCATGGTGTGCATGTTTGCATGCAACAAACACATGAGAGCATGGTAGATGTAATATTGGAATTTTTCACAATCACACCAGAATTTGTCCAAGCAAACTGCAAATCGACCTGGTGATCGTACTTCTCTTGGATTTTGTCTCTTTTCTACTAAAAATCTAGTGCTCTTTTTGTCAAATGAAAGAACTGTATGAGTGTTCGCCTTCGATTGTGCATCCTCTAATGTTTTTGCTGCAAGATTATACATGTCCGCCAGTCATCATGGCTTCCACTTGTCTACTTTTTTCTGTGAAGAATTTGTTACAGCGGGTGTATGTTGCTATCACCATTGAAGAGATTGAAAGGTTTCTTGTTTTCTTCAAGACAAAGTTAATTGACTCAGCTAGATTGGTTGTCATATGTCCCCACCGACGATCGTTGTCCTATGCAAGAGTCCACTTCTCTCTTGGGATATCATCTAACCATTGAGCAACCTTAGGATTTTCCTCTCTAACTATGTTGTAGTAGTAAAAATAGTGTGGCCCTGTCATTTCATATGCTGTAATTATTTGTTTCAAATGAGTTAGTTAATCAAATTGACAAAAACAAATAGAAAAAAATTGAGTTAACAGATAAGGACACTAACCCATATTGACAACATCCTTCTTGAGTGTTGTATTTCTAAATCATCTCATGAAGTTTTGTGCTATGTCGAATGCAGTACACATGCATAGAATTATTATTGTTCCAACCACTACCTTCTTTAGAGTATGCACTCTTTATTGATTAATGACAATTAGAAATAAGAGAGATGTCCTCTTGCAGAGTGACATATCTTCGTAGGTTCCATAAGAAAAAGAACCAAGCATCAGCTATTTCACCCTCTACAATGGCAAAGGCAATTGGTAATATGTTATTGCGGCCATTTGCGCAACTGCAACCAATATTGTCCCTCTATATTTCCCATACAAGAAAGTTCCATCAACTTGGACCACTGGCTTGCAAAATTTAAAACCATCAATGCATGGTTTGAATTTCCAGAATACCCTCTTAAAGATGATGTGGTCTGCATCCAACTGGTTACCTTCATATGCGGGTTGAGTCTTCATTTTCCAAATAAACCTAGGAACGTAAAGTTGCATTGCATTTAGAAGTGACGATAATTTTTGGTACGACTCTTCCCAATTGCCATATACCTTTTCTATGGTTAGCTGTTTGCCTAGCCATGCCTTTTTATAAGAGATTGTATATCCCAAGATTGTCTTCATGTGAGCTATAATGGTAGATATTGGTGTGGAAGGGTCGGCTTGGATGATTTCGTGAATGCTTTGTGCAATCATTTGAGAACCCAACTTATTGTGGTCTTGTGAGATCATAGGGGACACACAGGTGTGAACACCTTCCAACTTCATAATTTCCCATTGTTGATTATTGGTGCATAAAATTGCTCGACACCTCTATGCATAATCATTATGAATACATTGCACTATAAGCCTTGAATGACTTGAATATGCTACCTTGTATGTGCAATGGTTGACAATATGGAAATGATTGATGGCATCTTGAGCTTCTTCCTTTATATTGAACCGCTATCCTACAAAAAGTGTCCTTGGAGGATAGACTACCGTGTCAAGATCAAAGGCATGATCAAATTTTGGGTCATATACTATTGGTTCAATTGGAAAGTGTAGAAAGTACTCTGGTGGGACATAAGGTGAGTTAAGTTCATGTGGTTCATTGTTTGTCTGTTGTACGTGCAAATCTTCTCCCTCATCATCATTTGCAGCTGCAAGGATGTCATCTTCATCCTCACTAAAAGGATCGAAGACTTCATCGGGAAGACCAACAACCTGATGCTCTTGTGGTGGTCTTGAAGGTGTTGTTGGTTTTGGTATTCATCTAGATTGACATATGTACCACTTAGTAGTTCAATATATGATTGGATCTGGTCTTCCCAGTCCCCAAGATGCTGATGGGGGGTTCGTTGAGGTCGAATGTTAGAGGGTATGGTGTTTGGTGGGACAACAATTGTGATTGGTGGTCGCCCGGGGGTGGAACCTCAGATTGTTCATAATGAAAAAATGGTAAAGATGTGGGTTGAGATTGTGTTGAGGAAGAGGCAAACCTTTGGAATGTGACATACAATTCAGGTCCAGTTTGTAATTTGATGGAGTCATAAATTCCGAACAACACCTGAACATCATCATCCTCAGTCATCTCAATGGTAGTATAATGACTTACCTCTCCACCAAGTCTAGTGGGGTAACGAAAGTGCATCGTCGCAACCCTTTCTTGTGCTTCTTTATGCAGTTTTCTGAGGATAACTTCTTTCATCCTTTGTAGGGTGATGCGCCTTTTAAGAGCAACTACTTTTGGTGTCCTAGAAGTGAATGTAACTTCTTCAATGGGACATTCGTTCATTGGTCCATCATAGTGAACAATGTCGTATACGAAAACCATTTAAGTGTGTAATACAAGAAGAAAGATGGAGGAATGAAAAGAACAAATTGGGTGTAATTATAGACGAAAGATAGAGATATATAAACCAATATTTATGGTAAAGTTGTTGGTATGTAATAAATCAACACACATGACTTGTATTTATAATTGAAGTTATGGGGGAAGGATCAAAGTTGGCATGTCTACAAAGTAACCCTAAGCAGTAAACTCATGGGTTGGTAACGTCTCATCAGAAGTTGGATGGTGATGTTGACAACTCTTTCACGCATGTTAGTGGGTCAAGGTCAAAGGCTGACATGTTTGTAAAGCAACCTTCATCACTAAATTCGTCACATGGTGTAGTCCCATCGAAGCAATGTTGACAAATTATTTGAATAAAGTAAATAATATATAAATGTATTCATATTAAAAAAAATAAAAAAGTAAGAGCTTAAAAATAGATGAACAATCTATTCCTTTCATTACTTCCACTCGAAATGCAACATTCTATCCCTTTCCTTACTTACACTCCAAATGCAAAATTATATCTCTTTCCTTACTTGCACTTCAAATGCAACATTATATCCCTTTCCTTACTTCCACTCCAGATGCAAAATTATATTCCTTTCCTTACTTGCACTTGAAATGTAACATTGTATCCCTTTCCTTACTTTCACTCTAGATGCAACATTTTATCCCTTTCCTTACTTGCACTCCAAATGCAAAATTATATCTCTTTCCTTACACTTCAAATGCAACATTATATCCCTTTCCTTACTTCTACTCTAGATATAAAATTATATTCCTTTCCTTACTTGCACTTGAAGTAATTAAGGGGTGTTTTAGGGACACAATTCGGACATTTTAAGAGTATAGTTGGATCTCGAAACCAGTTTTGTTTATCATAAATAAAAAAACTATAGAAAAAGGTAGGGAGGCAAGTCATGTCTCCCTACAAATAGGCCTCTTCCTTGCCAAAAGAATAAGTTGTTAAGTATGAGTATATGTCGAATTAAAGTAATTAAGGGGTGTTTTGGAGGCATAATTCAAACATCTTAATAGTATAGTTGGCTCTCGAAACTAGTTTTGTTCACTTCATAAATAAAAAACCTATGGAAAAGGCATCAAGCCAAGTCATGTCCACCTACGAATGGACCTCTTCCAAGCCCAAAAAGTAAGTTATTAAGTATGGGTACACGTCGAATTAAATTAATTCAGGGGCCTTTTGAAGAGATAAGTGGGTCTAGGGAATTGTATGGGTTCATGAATTAATATCATTTGGTACTAAGAAATCCAATGCAAACCTATGCCACCTAGCCATCCCCATCTGTACAATTGCAAAGAATCCTATGTTGAAAAAAGTATATTAAATATGATATAATTTTCTTTCTCTGAAAGGTCAAGTCATTTCTGATCAACTATAAATATAGGTGATCATTACCTACACCTACACAAAACATCCAATCAATTTCACCATCTTTATCATTATCACAAAATGACATCGTCATCTATCGTGGCTTTGGTGCATTGTAACGGTCAAATCATCACTAATGAGCTTCATTCTACCATATTTTTCAGTCAAATAACAACTTCAGTTGAGGTTTATGAATCCATGCCCCTATCAGTTCTTAAACAAGTCATTCTACGTTTGTTTGTCACAGATGATGGCAAGTCATACACTGTTGATTTATGTCATCGATGTCCAGTGTATATAACTGACATTAGGAATTCTTATCAATGTGTTGAGATCGAAGATGACGACGACTTACGCTGTGTCATAAACCACGAGACACTGTTCACCCATATGATTGTCTAAGTATTGCAAGATTCTTTAGCAGGGTGTCAGCCAAAAGCAATGACCCATATTGAATCTATCCAATCAATATTCCAAAATGAACTTTATCAAAGCACGAGGCACTGTTCACTCACATTATTTCCTAAACATGACATAGATTCTTTAACAGAGACCCAACCTTTAAATTGACGTTCTAGATTGAATCTACCCTCATCAACATTGTAAAATTAACCTTCACAAACCACGAGACACTGTTCACCCACATGATTGTCCGAATATTGCAAAAATTCTTTAGCAAAGTATCAGCCAAAAGCAATGACCCATATTGAATCTGCTCCATCAACGCTCCAAAATGAACTTTATCAAAGCATGAGGCACTGTTCACACACATTATTTCCTAAACATGGCGTAGATTCTTTAACAGAGACCCAACCTTTAAATTGACGTTCTAGATTGAATTTACCCTCATCAACGTTGTAAAATTAACCTTCACAAACCACGAGACATTGTTCACCCATATGATTGTCTGAATATTGCAGAAATTCTTTAGTAGAGTGTCAGCCAAAAGCAATGACCCATATTAAATCTACTCCATCAACGCTTCAAAATGAACTTTATCACAACACGAGGCACTATTCACTCACATTATTTCCTGAAAATTCTTTAACAAAGACCCAACCTTTAAATTGACATTATAGATTGAATTTACCCTCATCAACACGGTAAAATTAACCTTCACAAACCACGAGACACTATTCACCCTGTCGCAACCGTGATCACGACGAGGACGGCGATCTAAAAAAAAGTTAATATATTTTGGAATTTTGAATATCTTAGAACAAAATATTGATTTTTAAGATAAAGGACCCGACAAGGATCGACCTTGCTCCTACGTATTTCTATACGTGACAGAAAATCAGGGTTACATAGTTCTTTGTTAGAAAACTGTTGGTTTGTGTGTTTGATATTTTTTAATCTTTTAAAAGCTTTATATTGTTTATATTTTAGAAAATTTTATATTTTTAGAATTTTATGGTTTTCTAATTTCAAAAGTTTCGAATTAAAACTTGAATGTCTTTATGAGACAAAATAACTTCGAATTAAACAATGTATGATGTGAGTGATCAATTGGATGTTTAATCGAAATAATTATTTATTATATTTTTGAATTTAAAATTTTAGAGATCGAACGATAATTTCAATTTAAACACCGTGTGACGCGCCCAGTCGTTTGGTATTTAATTAAAATTTATTTAACAAATAAAAACAATAAAAATCAAATGTAAAAATCTTTATTATTATTTTTTTATTAAAAAATTGCATAAAAATGATATGACATAAGAGAAAACAAATAAAACAATAAAATAATAAAAAAAACAATCACTCGTTCAATGATAAAGTAAAATGAACTACTTTGTTTGCTTTTTTTTATTATCATCTTTTAATATTTTTTTATTCAAAGCCAATTCAAATTTATTTAAAGAAAAAATTCAGTACCTACACAAACTTAATTCACGTTGACCAATGTCTCACTCAATCACTCTCACCCTTTTTTTATTATTTCTTACATTACCAAGCTTTGAAAATTAGGCCACACACACTATTCTCTCTCCAAAGGAAAACCAAATGGCTATTTCATTCAAATACCATATTCACTTTCTTTGCACCTATATTTTATTAATTCTTCTGTATCACCAAACCATAAATGAATTGGGTCAAGCCCAATTAAAAAGAGAACGTTCTAGGTGCCTTTTTTACCCTAAACTACGTTAGGGTTTTGAAAAGGAAAACAACAGGGCAGCGGCACAGGCACAAACATGCTTTAATGAAGGTGGGGATTGGTTAACGGTGAAGATCTCATAGTGGTTGTTTGATGGTAATTTGTGAGATGGGGACTCTTGGCTTGGCGATTAGAGGGGAATGGTACAGCAAGTGAGAGGAGTTTAGGTGGTTGTTGGACGCGTGAGTCTCGCGGCGGTGAAGTGACGTGGTAACTTCATGGTGGTCACTTGATGGAGGGTGGAGGACCGGCGGTTCGGAGGCGACGATGGTGGAGAAAGAGAGTCGCGACAGAGGTGAGTTTGTTGTACAGAGACAAAAAAGTAGTTGTGATTGGGGCTGGTTTCGCGATAGGTTAGTGATCATGGCAACGATGGTCTAATGGTTGTGGGCAAAGGTGGCTTCGACCCTGGCCTTAGGCGGAAGCTCGGAGAGATTGACTGGAAGGGGGAAGGGGGAAGGTGTGGGAGATGGAGTTGGGGAGGAGCGGCAGGAAACAACTTGCAACTTATTGAACTGTTTTGTTGCTCCTAGGCTTCATTTTTTTTTCACTTGTAAGATTATTCATGGGTTCTTTCTCTTTCTCTTTATTAACTATTTGACTTTGGCTTGATTATAAAAAAAAAATTCATGTATGACTTAAAATTTGTTTGAATTTTTTCAGATGTATATGTGCAGCAATGATACATATTAAAGCGACAAGAGAAACAAAGAAGCAACAAATATATTATAAACAGGACAGTAAACGCAAACCTCTTGTGGCCTCCTTCCTCACTTCAAACGTGTTTTTGTTAGCTTTCCTTTCTTCTGATCTAAATAGTTTGTTTTTGAACTGAGAGCAGGTTGTTGTTCTATGAGGTTCGAGTGGGAGGTGAAGAAAAAAATTCTAATGTATGAGAATGGCCCCCTGGTCTTTGTGAATCTTCTTTTAAAAAGAAATTGAGCAACGCATCTGTTGGCTGGTTGACTTGGTTGTAGGGACAGGGCATTTTGATAAGGAAATGCTAGCTACAAAGGGAGATTGCAGAGGAACTGACCAGCTTTTTTTGTTATGAAGAGGTAAATCTCTTGCTACTGAGGAGAGCTTGGCAGGGGGAAGCATTGCAGTAGTGTAGAAGTAGCAGGGGCGTAGGAGCGTAGCAGGGAGCGTACGGAGAATCAGAAAATTTTGAAAAATTTGGAGTTTTCTGGTGGCGTGAGTGCGGTGCAGCTTGTATGAGAAGGGTTGTATGAGAAGGGTGCTTCAATTTCAATTTTATCAAATTTATTATTTGTTATTTTTTTAGCTTCTTCTTTTCTTTTTTAAAAGAAATGTAAAAATGAAATTATAAAAGAGATCAATGACTACATATTTCGTTTCTTTTATCTAATTTTAATATAGAAGTTAAAATCCTAATAATAAGATAAAGGTAAAATATTTTTGTATTTTATTATTTCATTTTTCTAAGATGAGAAAGAGATAAAAAGAAAAGAAAAATAAATAATTAAACCATATCATTTCTTACTCTTTTTTTTTTAATGCAAGAAAACAAAGACAAAATTCCAAAATTCTAACTAAAAGAGTTTTTTTATTATTAATATTTTGAGAAAATAAATCCGGACAAAATTAGGTGTTGACACACCTACATGATTGTCCAAACATCACAAAGATTCTTTTGCAGAGTGTCAGCCAAAAGCAATGGCTCATATTGAATATGCTCCATCAACACTCCAAAATGAACTTTATCAAAGTACGAGGCACTATTCACTCACATTATTTCTTGAACATGGGAGAGATTCTTTAATAGAGACCCAACCTTTAAATCGACGTTCTAGATTGAATCTACTGTCAACGCTGTAAAATTAAACTTCACAAACCACGAGACACTTCACTCACATGACTGTCTGAATATTGTAGAGATTCTTTAGCAGAGTGTCAGCCAAAAGCAATGACCCATATTGAATTTGCCCCATCAATGCTCCAAAATGAACTTTATCAAAGCACGAGGCACTGTTCACTCACATTATTTCCTGAACATGGCAGATATTCTTAAGTAAAGTGGTACCCCATAAATTAGTGTCCTGGATTGAATCTACCCCATCAATGCTCCAAAATCAATCTATCCATCTATAAATTTAACTTTACCAAATCTCACCATTCACATTATTCTAGAAAAAAAAAATCCTTCTAACTACATTTTTGAACTCTTTTTCATTACAAACTAACTTTCACTCCAACAATATGTTGTTGTGGAATCAACAAAAGCATAGGTCTGCATACATTGCCAGTATGGTAAGTTTATGACATCATTTTTTTCAAAATCTATTTTTTTGTTACCTTTTCATATTATTTTCTTCAATTTTGCAGGACCCCAAAGATGATGTTGTCGAGTCTTATTGTCATTCAATGGCAGAGCCACACCCTTTAACTATTCTAATCTTAGAACAAGAAAGATTTGGTAAAATTGCAAAACTAAGGCATTTAAAAGTAAATCACGCCTTAATAGCTTCATTGGTTGAAAGATAGAGACCTAAAACTCACACATTCCACTTTCTAACTGGTGAGTGTACCATACATTACAAGACATTTCACTTCAAATGGGTCTCAACATAGATGGTCCACCAATTGTTGGCCCAAGAATGTTTGATTGGGAGGAAATGTGTAACACTTATCTGGGTGTTGCACCAATGAAAGGAGAATCACTCATTGGTTCACAAGTCAAACTAAAATGGCTTAGAGAAAAAATGCTCCCACTGGGTGAAGAGCCAACAGAAGAACAACTACATGCCCATTGTAGGGCGTACATACTAGGTTTGATTGGAGGAGTTTTAATGCCTGATAGAACCGGCAACAAATTTCATCTTAAGTATTTAACATTTTTTACTAACTTACATAGAACAAGGTGATATAGTTGGGGTTCTACTTGTTTAGCTGTGTTGTACAGGGAATTGTGCAAGTAAACAAATGCCAAAGCAAAAACAATGGGTGGGTGTGCATCACTTCTGCAATCATGGCATGGTATCACATGTCATACATTGTACCCCTTTCCAGACAGCAACCTTCGTACCCCCTAGTTTGTAGATGGAGTGGTGGCAGGGTTCTTAACTTCAGAAACGTCCCTCACAATAACCTAGTGGGGTACAAATCTATGATTGACCACACACAAGTTGATCAAGTAATGGACAAAATGCATTCTCTGGAATTTTATTTCAAAATTTTAAACTTTAACACAAATTTTGTAATAACAATGACTTACTGCAGTTTAAATGGAATCCGTATAAGAACTTTGAGGCATCAATCCCGCTAGAAGTGTACAATGATGCTGAAATTTGGACAACATGCACTCTCATTGTTTTTTTTTTACAATAGTGGAATGACACCAATCTGATAGAGTTCAATTACAATTTGGTATGTTCCAAGAAGTCCCTGCCCCACCTAACAACTTGGAAAAACTACACAAAATTAACATGCGGGGACGACATGACGAAAACTGGCAGACCAAGCATGCAAGGTGGATAAACATGTAGAAAAATCGTCGCGAACTAACATTAACTGGTCGTCTAATTCATGGACCTTTGTTCCACAGTAGAGAGTACATGGAATGAAACATGGCAAATTTAATATATTTTTTGTCAGTGCCGCATCTACTAAATGATCCACGCATACAACAAAATCCACCACCGGAGCCCCATTTCCAGCTACAAGTAATTATAATCACCCACAAGAGGATCCTTGTCGACATTCATTTGCAGCTGCAACATATTATTATCCGCCACAACAAGAACCTTACCAACATTCATTGGCATCTGAACAATTCAATACACCTTGACGAAACCTATAATGGATGATAGAAGACAATCATTTGCGTACAGTTCAACTGATTTCTTCTTTAACTTGTTTGGAGTATATCTAAATACATCATCTTCTGCTAATGATCACATGCAATATATGCATCCAACACACTTTTACAATGAAGTAGGAAGTTCTTCTGCTACAATGCAAATGAATACAGTATCTCCACAAATCAATCTAATGATGAACCACAACCACAACAACCACAATCACCACTGTGCAACCCATCACGTAACAGACGTCGTCGCCACTGTGGAACCGATCACCATTATGGAGACTAACATATTTTCATGTCATTAAAGATGTTGTTAGCAAAATTTCAAGTTATTAATAAAGAAGTTCACGTACTTTTTCAAACATTATCCATGTGTTCATTACTTATTCAAAACAAAGTTTTAAATTTTAAAAAATCACCTTAATTTTACTAACAACATTAACATAAAATTCTTTTGACTTTTTAGTTTTGAACTTTATTAATTGACTTTTTATTATTTTAAAATAATCTAATGCAATAATAACATTAATATTGTTTATTTTTCGATAATAACATTAATAGTATTTATTTTTATTTTTTTCATTCTCACAAATAAATAAATTTTGAACTAAACATTTTTAATTATTTATTTTATATTTATTTTTTAAATAGTTATTTCTTTCTTCAATATATATATTTCTTATTTTTTTAAACCACGATAAATATTTTATTTCATTTCGTGGTTATTGTAAATCTATTTTTATTAAACTTAAAATACAAAATTTAATTATAATTCCAATATTATAATTATTATAATTTTTCTTTCAATTTTAATTTTAATATAAAATACAGTTACAAAATTATTGTAATTTATTATATTTATTTATTATAAAAATACAAAAAAAATTAATTTATTATTTACTTTCTTATTATAATTAATTACTTCAAATATCTATAAATAGTTTTTTTTTTCTCTCCGCATGTTAATTATTACAACTTTTTTTTGGTATAAATTTAATGAAAATAAATTTTTTCCCTCTTTCATATTTTTTTATTTAACTTTCGCTCTCGTATAAATTAAAAATATACTCTTCCAAATTTTAATTGTATTTTTAATAAAAATTTTACAGAACAAAAAAGTTTCTTCTACTTTTATCTATATTTAAATCTATAAATTATACTACCTATATTTTTATTTAACATTTCCAACTTCATTTTTTAAAATCATTTCAAATTTTTAAATTACCATTATTAATAAACATCCACCAAATTTTAATATTTTCTTTTATCTTTAAATAAAACTACATTTAACTTAGATAGTTTAATTTTTTTCTATAACAAATTACATTTAATTAAAATTTTCAAAACATCTATAAATAGTTTTCTTTCATATAAATTTAATAAAAATAAATGATTTTTCACTTACATATTTTATTTATTTATCTCCCTCTCTCATATAAATTAAAAATAAATCCTTCCAAATTCTAATTGTATTTTTAATTAAGTTTTTACTGAAAAAAATACTTTTACCTATTTTTAAATCTATAAATTATAATACTTATATTTTTATTTAACATTTGTAACTTTATTTTTTCAATTTCATTTCAAATTTTTATTTTATCAATAACAATAAGCATTTACAAAATTTTAATATTTTATATTATCTTTAAATCAATTTATATTTAATTTTGGTTAGTTTAATTTTTTTCTCTCACAAATAATTTTAAATTTATTTTCACCATTTTTAATTAAAGTTTTTAAAACATTATTTATATAGTTAAAATTTATTTATTAGAAAATTAATTTCCCATAATCTACGATAAACCACTTACAATATTTTTATTTACTTCTATACCTTTTTATACTAAAATCATAAAAAAATATAAATTTTTCACTTTGTTTTACTTTAAATAATAAAAAATTATAAAACTTGAAAAAAAAAACTGTCAGAATTCGGTTTGTGGATTACCAAATTCTTTTGGTTATTATTTGTTTTACTTTAAAATAATAAAAAAATTATAAAACTTGAAAAAAATAAAAAAAATAAACTGTCAGAATTCGGTTCACGGATTACTGATTTCTTATGGTTATTAAAAGTCAAATTTTGAAATTTAATTGGGAATTTGGACTCTAACAGTCCAATTCCTCACTTACACACTAAAAAATATTAGTTTGAAAAATAATGTTGGAAGGGTGTTATGTGAGAAAATAATATTGAAAAGCATGTGTAAAAAATTCGTTTAAGATAACCTAACTACAAATCTCAAAATTTCAGACAAAAAAAAACTTGTATGCATAGAAGGAAAAAGAAAACACAAACATAAATATTGATAATATATTCATATTTTTGTAATAATTAAAATTAAAAAGGAAAGTAATAATGTTAAATGAAGTTACGAAAGTAAATTAGTATAATTATGAAAGAATATAATTGACTATAAAATAAAATCTATTTCATAGTTAGATATAGAAATTTTATATTTAATCTATTAAAATTGCATTTACACCAATTGTCATATTTACTATATAGTGATAAAAATATATCTTAGTATGTTACAAATTTAGTATAATATGATATTAATTTAACTATTGGTGCAAATAGATTTTTCTTAAGCAAATTTATCTTGTTTATAATATTAATAAATTGAAAAAATAAATAATTAATTCATATGAAAAATGAAAAAAAGTTATAATTTAGTTTGAGACTCAAAACATGATTTTTATATATTTTACAAAAGTAAATTTTTAATAAACTTACAAAGCGAGCGAATTTGAAGAAAAAGAGATTCATACTTATTATAAATTGTTTTAGAAACAAAACTTTTAAAAATTGTTGTTGTGATTTACTTCTTTATTTTTGAATTTATTTTTATTAACATATTATTTGTGTTGTAGTTGGCAAAATAAAATAAAAATTATTTAATATTAAAAATTTCAAAATATTAGCATGGACTTAGAACAAAAAAGTTTAGTTCTCAACAAATAAGTTTTTCCAAATAATTATACTTTTCAGTATCAGGCACTCTAGAAACAATAGAAAATTATTTGTTGAGAACCACATTTTGTTTTCAAAACAACTCCTTTCAATAGTAAAATTTATTTAAATGATAATGATAAATATAAAAAGTTAAAATAAAATAAATTTAGTAATAAAAGTGTGAAAGCGTCACTCAAACCATAATAAGCATGTAAAAGAACCACACGACAAGCAATAAGATATGAAACACATATATATAGCAATTACATGTATACAAACAATGTTAAAAATACCAAGACGAGACTTTTTCACAAAACTATTAATTACAACACGTTGAAAGTATTTCTATTTCTAATTTTATTATAAAGTAAACATATATTCTGAAATAGTCGCTTTTGACATCACTCTCTTTTTAAAGATTGTGATATAACAAATGCAGAGATGGTCCAGGAAGCAAAAGATGTGACACTCCGCATCATTCACGTTAACAAAACAAAAGTTATAAAATCGCCAAAATATATAAATTTGAAATATTAGTGAGTAAAAAGTTAATAATTCTTGAAATTTTTACACATATATATATATATATATATATGAAATATATTTTACTTATAATATAATAAAAAGATATAATTTTACTATAAAAACTTTAATTTTATTTACACTTTAAAGTAATCAATTTTTTTAATAAATATGTGATAATTACTAAAAACTCTAATATTGACAAAATTTAATAAAATTAAATTTTTATTAAATCATAATTTTTTCTTTTTAGCTTACGTTTTCTTCCGTTTTTTTGTGTTTTCTAATTTTTTGTCTTAATTTCTCTTTTGTGTAAAAACAATAAAAGAGTGTAATTATACTATTCCATTTTTGTCTAGTGTGGGTCAACGTTACGTGGCGAGATGCAAGAAACCGCAGGCGCAATTGCAGAGGAAAACAGGACACAGAAAGAGCAGGCAAAGCGAGCAAGGCCATTCGATTACGAAGATGGCGCCACTGGAAACAAGGTGCAATACCATGAGCGAGGCGGTTTTCTTTTGTGCCACACTTTTTCACCGCGTTTTCCTTCTTCCCTCTCTCACCATAATAAATACCCTCCCAAACATACATTTTCATCTCAACAAAATCTCTCTCATCTTCCATCTTTCTTCATTTCATTTCGTCCATCTTCGATTCAGCCATGTCTGCAACCGCTGGCCAGACAATCAAGTGCAAAGGTATTACCTTCCTCATTTTCTTTTCCTTCTCTCTATTTTTCCTGTATGTGGTTATGTTGTGTTGTAACTGATTGCATTGTTTGGTGGTTACATTGTCGCAGCTGCCATCGCATGGGAGGCAGGGAAGCCTCTGGTGATTGAAGAAGTAGAGGTGGCGCCGCCCCAAGCCGGGGAAGTCCGTTTGAAGATCCTCTACACCTCTCTTTGCCACACCGATGTTTACTTCTGGGAGGCCAAGGTTTGCATATCTTACAACATTCATAATATATTATCTTATTATTAATATTTAACAAAAGGAAAATTCAGCAATTTTTAGTGGATTTTGGATGGGTGTTTATGTTTTAAAGTGTGTTCATCTTTTTTCTTATCTTTATTAGATGGAACCTTAGAGTGTATTTGGGGAAGTTGTCCTTCTCCATGCTAACCTTAAACCCATGATGCTACATTCTATTATTCCTTCACTGTTTGTTCTCTTGGAAATTGTGAAAGTACATTGTTCTCAACAAATTAGTACTTTGCTCTCTAAAGTGAATTGACTTCATTTCGAGAGTAGTCAAATATATTATTTCATCACCACGACATTGGAGTATTTTTTTATTTTTTTATCAACAAATATCAAATTTGGGATTTTCTTTAAGGAATTGAGTCGAGTACTACTGGGATTTGGTACCGATGACGTGTTGTTGGAGCCAGATCCATCTTTGTAAATATAAATTTGTTTTGAAAGATGAGAAACTTGGATGCTGTTTTCCTTTTACTCTCCTGATTCCATGTTGTATGCATAATCAATGCATTGGTACCTAACTTGATTTTCCTTTTTTCTTTTTCAGGGCCAGACTCCATTGTTTCCTCGTATTTTTGGCCATGAAGCTTCAGGGTACCTTGACCACACTTGCCCATTTAATTTATTTCAAACTTTTCTCTCATATTTTTGTACATCTATTGAAGAGTAAGAAAATTAAGAAGGGAGGGTTATCAGTAATGAGCAATTTCTTATCAGATTTCCGGTTTTTTATTCAGTATTGTGGAGAGCGTTGGGGAGGGTGTTACTCATTTGCAACCAGGAGACCATGCCCTGCCTGTGTTCACAGGAGAGTGTGGGGACTGCGCACATTGTAAGTCAGAAGAGAGCAACATGTGTGAGCTCCTCAGGATCAACACCGATAGAGGTGTCATGATCAATGATGGCAAATCAAGGTTCTCTAAGGATGGAAAACCCATTCACCATTTCTTGGGAACCTCTACATTCAGTGAATACACAGTTGTCCACGCTGGATGTGTAGCAAAGATCAACCCAGCTGCTCCACTTGACAAATCTTGTGTTCTCAGTTGTGGAATTTGCACAGGTTGGAAGAGTTCAGACAGAAATATATAATGTTTTTATGTAGCAAATTAGCCAGGTGATTATATTTTCTGATATAATATATGTCGTTCCATGTCATAGGTCTTGGTGCTACTGTTAATGTTGCAAAACCAAAACCTGGTTCCTCTATTGCCATTTTCGGACTTGGAGCCGTTGGCCTTGCGGTATGTTTTTCCTTTGGCGTTTAATAGTGCTTCTTTCGGCAGTTGATAATGTGATAGAGGAATATTGATTCTCATTCTCGATTTTTCAATCACCATTTTAGGCTGCAGAAGGGGCAAGGATTTCAGGTTGTTCAAGAATCATTGGAATTGATTTAGTTTCATCCAGATTTGAAGAAGGTAATATAAACATCATCGATCAGATGTTTAAAGATTCGGCACAACCTAGTTAGATTCCTTTTGATGGTGGCTTATGATTTTATTTTTGTTGGCAGCTAAGAAGTTTGGGGTTAACGAGTTTGTGAATCCAAAGGATCACGATAAACCTATACAACAGGTTAGTTCTTGAACAATTTTCTGAAGTTCAAAACCCTTTACTTGACTAGTTATACTCTTGTCGTTTCACTATGTTTGTTAATTCTGTTCTTCTAATGCTATCGTTGTTAAACCTTCCAATTCTAACATTATAAATAAATAACCTCATAGTGTATTTGTTTGAACAAGAGAGATTGAGGGGTGAATGTTGGTGAACAGGTAATTGCTGAAATGACCAATGGAGGTGTGGATCGGGCTGTGGAATGTACTGGCAGCATCCAGGCCATGATTTCGGCATTTGAATGTGTCCATGATGTAATTGAATCATAACTCATTATCTCTTGTTGCTAAAACATTGAATTAAGCTATTTGCTAAGGCTGAACCTTGATCTCTTCTTCTCAGGGTTGGGGTCTTGCTGTACTTGTTGGTGTGCCTAGCAAAGATGATGCATTCAAAACTGCTCCTATTAATTTCCTGAATGAGAGGACTCTTAAGGGTACCTTCTATGGTAACTACAAACCCCGCACTGATCTTCCTGCTGTTGTGGAAAAGTACCTGAGCGGGGTAAGCTTACACAGTGACTTCTGTGGTCTTTAGCAGAATCAATATGGGAGAAACCTCATTTATATGTTGCTAACATGATCCTTATGCATATTGCAGGAGCTGGAAGTTGATAAATTCATCACTCACTCGGTTCCCTTCTCAGAGATCAACAAAGCTTTTGAATACATGCTGAAGGGACAGTCCATTAGGTGTATTATTCGCATGCAAGAGTAAAATGGATGAAATAGTGCATCACTTTTAGGACAGAGGTCTCCATCTGAATTGTGTCAAGAGGGAATAAAAATTTTATAGTTAATCCTCTACTAGGATTATGATTGTCATTTTGCAGATTGAGTGTTGAGACTGATAGGGCACTTGATCCTTTGTTACTGTGTTGCGGCTTATGTTTTCTTGTAATTTTGTTGTTTAATGTGAGTGATATTTTACTTCTGCATGAAAAGAATTCTATTGATCACCATGTCGAATTTCGATATATAATACGCAATTAAAAAACACACTAGAATTTGTTTTTATTTAATTGTGAAATTGAGAAGCCTCTAATGAGTATAGGAAAAAATCAAGCCTCTATATTTTAATACGTATCGTTTCAGTTATGCGTGAATGAATTATTGTATTTCTTTAACTGCCTCTAATTTTGATGTTACGACTTTAAGTGTTTCTTTCAACTGACAAACAGACCTAAAGTAGGGAAGCTAAGAAATGCACTTAAAAGTGCGAAAAACGAGATAAAAGGAGTGGAAAAAAAAAAAAAATTTCCTAGCTAAAACCTTCTTCATATGCCAAGAAAGTTACTCCATCCTATATAATAATTTATTTAATATATTATAATTAAATAAAATATAAAAAAATTTATTTTCTTATTTTAACATAATAAATAATTTAAAAATATACATAATAATTAAATTTATAACAAATAATATGAAAATATTAATAAAGTAAAATAAATTTAATATTTTGTTTACATATGTTTTATGTTAAATAATAAATAAATTCAATCAAATTATAAAATAATAATAATTAAAATAAGAATTATAAAAATAATTATTAATAATATTAATATTAAAAATTAATAATAATAATAATAAAATTATTAATAATATTAATATTAAAAATTAAAAATAATAATTGATACTTTTATAATTTTTTCAATTAAAACTAATGATAATAATTTATTAATTACACCTATTAAATTAATTATATTTAATTTTTAATTAATTTTGACTATAATTTCATCTACTAAAAAAATTATTTTATTAATTACATTTATCACATCAATCACAAATTTTTATAAACTTTCTCTTCTTTTCTGACTATCCTTTTCTTAATTAAAACAACTAATTTTTATAAACTTTCTCTTCTTTTCTGACTATCATTTTCTTAATTAAAACAACCAAACTTTTCAGAGACTTTCATCTCCAATCAACTCAAATTCACTTTCTCAAATCTACTCTTCAATCCAAACAAATCCTAATAAACCCTAATGATTCACATTTTATGTTTTTATAAACCCTAATGATTCACATTTTATGTTTTAAAATAAATAGCAGTGTTCTATTTTTTTTTTGTTATTTTTTATGGGAAAATGATCAAAATAACAATTTAATAATATAGCAGTAAGTAGCCGAATAAAATTTAATAAAATTTTCTCAATATGCAAGAATCCATGAGAACCACGGGTAGTTTACATTAAGGAACTAAATCCAGTATAATGGTAGACGTTGTCTAGACCCATAAACGGTACAAGAAAATCTCCAACAAAGTGTATAAACAATGTATATAATATGTCAAAGTAGACCAAATAACAATGTTCACAAATATAAAAGTAACTCCAAAATAGAGTACTAATATAACTTCTCTCTACTTAAATAATTTCTCTCCATTATTTAAATAAGTGAGACAAATACACATTTGGGTTTATTATTCAAAGGAATCCAAAATCCAAAAATTTTCCTTTCACAATTATGTGAAAGTAACTGTCAAACTAATGATTACACGATAAACTTCAAACTTTGTTCTTAATGATGCCTTTATCAATAAACTTCAAACGTTGCTCTTAGTAATGTTTATATTATCATCGGTGTGGATATTTGCTAACATCAACAAATAATAAATATTACAAATAATAACAATCTAACTATTACAAATAATAAATATTTTTCTTGAACAAGATTATGCAAGAATAATTTTTTACTCATACCAACTCATTACATAACAATGAATTATGGACAAAGCTACATACCTTACTAGCTTAGTCTCCCAACTTATAATTCCTCTAAAATAATTAGACAGTAAAAAGTGATTTTCTAGAGTTTGTCTCAATTTATATATAAATGAGTACTAAGTTTATTATTACTAAAATAAAAATTTAATATCAGCAGTACCATGAAAATACTTTTAAATTCATTTCACATCATTTTGGTACTTTTTATTTGTGTTTGACAGAAATCTATTAATTATACAAACAATGTGATATAAATAAAGATTAAAAAACTTGTTAAAGATAGAGAAGAAGAGACAAAAGAAATAAAAACAAAAAGTATAACAAGAAATAATAAATAAGAAGAAATAAAGGGGATATTCCAAGAAAGATTAAAAAGACCAAGACTTCATACTATGAAAGAAAAGATAAGAGAGGACATTACATTTGTAGTTTCTTATTCTTTATATGAATTTAAGAGAGATAAGAATTTGATGGTTTGAACTTGAGAAGGCACTGGACAAAGTCAGAGTTAGAGGTGTCTTTTGGAGAGCTTCTAAATTATCACATATTACTTCCAAGTGCTCATGGATAATTAGACTCTTCCACTTAATTCTTAAAACTTTCAAGAGCCATTTAGTGTCCATTGAGAGCAAAGTAGAGAGGCCCAACATGTGACTCTTAATGATGGATCAACATTAATAGACAAAATCAATATAATCAAATCCACAATAACATTCACATACATATTCCAATGTTAGTGTTTGGAGTACATGGTCAAAAGAGTTGTCTTGAAGTCATAACAATAAAGATGAAGTAATAGGTGTATTTTTTAACCTAACATTGTTACTACTTTTGCTATTAGTCTTTCCCTCATGCTGTTGAGTCTCTCCTATTTGCATTGAGTCTCTACTGCTTCATTTTTTGCTGCTTCGTTCTCATTTTTTTCACTCATATTTGGTTCTTTGGATGGTGGTCTTTGTCCTTTGCTTTGTTTCGCATTTTCGACTTGTGTGATTTCTTTAACTTGTTTTTACGTTGATGTCGTAGGTTATTAAGGGTTCCATAGGAGTGAATTTATTTGACACGTGAGGCTATCTACACTGTGAACGCTGTTTGATTCCGTTTCTATTTCTATCCCATGTCTCGCTTCTTTTTGCAATAAGTTGGTAGTTTTGTAAAATTGATTAAAACTAGTCAGAATTTTTTTTGTCCAAATGTTTTAACAGTAACTTCTTTAGTGTATATTTGATAGTAGAATTCTTAAATTGTATAGATTTATTATAAATTTTGAATTATCAAAATTTAGGACAAAAAAACTTCAAATGATCATAATTTATAAAGTTCGAATTGAGTGTTAAAAATAAAAGTTGGTTGAAATATGGTAACAAATCTCGAAACGAGGTCATGAATAGAATACAATAAGCAACACTCAAAGGGAGTCGGGGTTCTAATTTTCCAAATTTTCACTTTTTACTATTACTTTTTTATTTTTTTAGGATTTTCGAAGTTTTCTTTTAGATATTTGACTCTTACTTTACATAACTATACTTATAAAAAAAATTAATTTTTTATAATGTTTACTTATATTAATTATAGATTTATCAAATCACCTATACTTATAAAAAAAATTTAATTTTTTATAATGTTTACTTATATTAATTATAGATTTATCCAACCATTGCCGAAGGAGGGCAAAATACAAAATACATAAGATCTTTTATGTATCTTTGCTAAAAAAGCATCATGGAGATAAGCCAGTCAGTACATAACATTCTTTATTTGATGACGAGGATAAGTTCATTCCTAAACCATTGACAGTTCTAGAAGAAAAATTGAAACCGGTCGATGATTGAAGTGTTAGTTCGTGACAAGAAACGAATCCAGAAGACATCACATGGCAGGAGTTACAATCAAAGCATCCAAAAACTCGCAGATAGACTCCTTACATCGAAGGCCTTGAGGACAAGTCCTTATTTAATTAGGAAGTTGTAATAACTATGTAAAGAGAGTTCTATTTCAAATCAGAGGTTATAAGAAAATAGTTTTACACGTAAATTCTTGTATATCTACGTAAGAGTTTCCTCGTGGTGAGTGTAAGAGAAGAAGCGGTGGCGAGGGAAGTAGTGTGACGACAAAATGTGACAAAGTTGGAGTGTGTGAGGCAGAGAGTTATGTGGAAGAGATCATGACAGAGTTGGAGAGTACGTGGAATGTTCCTGAGGAAGGTGAGTGTGCGCATTGTAGGGTAGAGAAGTAATGGTAAAGTTGGGAATAAGTAACTTTATTTACTTATTGTAGCACAAGAGGCGATGCTGAGAGAAACATCACACCTGCATCACTAGAAATTCCACAAGATCGAATAGGAAGAAGATGGTAGACACATACGACCATACTCTCTAGAACTTTATTTTATCTACCGTGAATGACATATCATGATGAAACTATAAGAGATCATAATAACCTCCAATAGAGATCTAATGTGATTTAAATAAATCAACTTTAAAAAGAAGAATATTCTCTCAATAAAAAAGATCAGAACTTGCTTAGTGTTAATTACAAAAGAATAATGTTACGTTGACACCGTTGGTGGATTACCCTCACTTGACACCGGGGTAATTGTGTCAAAGTAGCTTACGTGGTAGGGACAATTTTGGAAGTAAAAAATGAATAAAGCCCTAAACCTTTGCACGCTCAAAATTTGAAAAGCCTATCAAACTCCCTCTCTCAGTAAACCTTTGCTCTCTCAAAATCTGAACCCGAAAAGCCTCTCAGTCTTCCATCTCCTATCAATCTCCCGCTCTCTCAGTAAACCTTTGCTCTCTCAGTCTCAGAATCCGAAAAGCCTCTCAATCTTCTGCTCTCTTAGTCTTCCACCTCCTCTCAGAATCCCAAAAGCCTCTCAGCGATTCGCCTCCTCTCAGAAGCCCTAAAGTCTTCCACCTCCTCTGCATTCTCGCTCTGTGCCTGTCGCTCTCGTTCACTCTCGCTTTCGCTAAGGTCGCTTTCTGCAACACATATTTCTTAGCAAAAGGTTCATTTTTTATTTGGTTTTCGTTTGAAAAGCATGTAAAGGTTGCTCTTTTAAGTGATTGCTCATGCAAAATAATGTTTTTTTTCTGTTTGTTGAATGATTTGCGTGTAAAATTTTGGTTTTTATGCGATTTTTGATGAAAAAGGAAGTCTTTTTTGTTGTTTCACTGTTCTGTTCTGGATCTAAAAAGGTTTTTACGTTTAGGGTTTGATTTCTGTTGGTTTTGAAGTAAAGTTTGTTCTTTTATGTCATTTACATGATCGTTCTTGGTTCTTGGTGGAGAAAAGAATGTTTTTTGTAAGTGTTTTAAGTGATTTTTCATGAAAAATGATGTTTTTGTTTGTTTGTCATTTGATTTCCATGTAAAGTTTGTGTTTTTATATGCTTTTTGATAGAAAAGGAAGTCTTTTTGGTGTTCTGTTCTTCGTCGTTGCTGGAATATAAAAAGTTTTTGCGTTTAGGGTTTGATTTTCGTTGGTGGTTGAAGTAAAGTTTGGTCGTTTGTGTGATTTACAGTGTTCTTCTTGGTTGTTGATAGAAAAGGAATGATTTTTGTAAGGGTTTTAGGTTTGAAAATGTTTGAATCTGTTAGTTTTGGCAAGTGATGAACACATGTGTGTTGAGTCGCCAAAACATGAACTAAGATGTCCTCTCGTTAAAGAATGGGTAACCACACGTGTTTTGTCAAACAATAAGTGATTCCGAGCTTACAAAAAATTAGTGGTTACCCATGTTCTAACAAGGGGATAGCTCAGTAGAAGCTTTGGCGATTGACGAACAAAACACAAGAATAACAACATCCATAATGAACTACGAAACACAAACGGTTCGTGTTACATACAAATTTACACATTTGCATGAATCTGGTATTGTATTTTGTGTTACATCCATCAAACGGTTCGTGATATATTTTGCTGATATGGTCTTTACAGGTGTATACTGTTCAATCTGGTGGATTTGTGTCACTCCTCACATCACTAAGAAACACACAGGAAACCCACCAGCATCCCTAGCACCAACCACAACAACAATCCAGAAGACAGAGGCAGAAGCACCCACAATTAAAAGAACTTGAACAAAGACTCCAACAAAGATGATGATTCTTAAATCCTCTAAATTAGGACCTCCTTTTACCACATACCCTAAGAAAAGAAAAAGGTCTGTAAGGGGTGGTTTAAGGAATGTAAAAAGTCGCAACAATTAATTGTTGTTAATGTAAATTGAACAAATTTTTATCAAAGAATTGAAATTGATATTGCATCATCTTGTTATTTAAATTGTTATTTACATATGTGTTCAATGTTGTAACATATGACTTCTTTGGGCAAATGTTGCATTGCTTTAAATTGCTATTTAGTCGCCAAAACGTGAACTAAAGTGTCCCCTCGTTAAAACATGAATAAACCAAGATGTTTTGTAAGTTGATAGATGTTATTTATGCACACATGTGTGTCAATTTAACATATTTTGGTACATAAAAGGGTTATGGAAGCAATTCACAGGGTTGTAACTGCATAAGAACTTAAAATGCCACAATTATTGTAATGCATTTAGTCGCCAAAACGTTAACTGAGGTGTCCCCTCGTTAAAACATGGGTAACCCATAATGTTTTGTCAGTTGACAGATGTTATTTATCTACACATGTGTGTCAATTTATCATATTTTAGTACATAAAAGGATTATCCAAGCAATTCACAGAGTTGTAACTGAAAGACATAAGAACTTAAAATGCCAAGTTGGTCGTACTGCATTTAGTCGCCAAAACGTTAACTGGGGTGTCCCCTCGTTAAAACATGGGTAACCCATGATGTTTTGTACGTTGACAAATGTTATTTATGCACATATGTGTGTCAATTTATCGTGTTTTAGTATGTAAAAGGGTTATCCAAGCAATTCACAAGTTGTAACTGAAGGACATAAGAACTTAAAATGCCAAATTGGTCGTACTGCATTTAGTCGCCAAAACATGAACTAAGGTGTCCTCTCGTTAAAACATGGATAACCCTTGATGTTTGGTAGGTTGACAAATGTTATTTATGCACACATGTATGTCAATTTAGCATATTTTGGTACATAAAAGGGTCATGGAAGCAATTCACAGGATTGTAACTGAAGGACATAAGAACTTAAAATGCCGAAATGGTCATAATGTATTTAGTCGCCAAAACATCTACTGAGTTGTCCCCTCGTTAAAGCTTGAGTAACCAGTTGCAGATGCTGACTCCTGTGTGTTTCTTAGCAATGTGAGGAGTGACACAAATCCGCCAGATTGAACAGTATACACCTATAAAGACCATATCAGCAAAATATATCAGGAACCGTTTGATGGATGTAACACAAAATACAACACCAGATTCATGCAAATGTGTAAATTGGTATGTAACACGAACCGTTTGTGTTTCGTAGTTCATTATTGATACTGTTATTCTTGTGTTTTGTTCGTCAGTCGCCAAAGCTTGTACTGAGCTATCCCCTCGTTAGAACATGGGTAACCACTAATTTTTTGTAAGCTCGGAACCACTTATTGTTTGACAAAACACGTGTGGTTACCCCTTCTTTAACGAGAGGACATTTTAGTTCATGTTTTGGCGACTCAACACACATGTGTTCATCACTTGCCAAAACTAACAGATTCAAACATTACAAACCTAAAACCCTTACAAAAGTCATTCCTTTTCTATCAACAACCAAGAAGAACATTGTAAATCACACAAAGGACCAAACTTTATTTCAACCACCAACGAAAATCAAACCCTAAACGCAAAAACGTTTTATATTCCAGCAACGATGAAGAACAGAACACCAAAAAGACTTCCTTTTTTATCAAAAAGCATATAAAAACACAAACTTTACATGGAAATCAAATGACAAACAAACAAAAACATCATTTTTCATGAAAAATCACTTAAAACACTTGCAAAAAACTTTCTTTTGTCCACCAAGAACCAAGAACGATCATGTAAATGACATAAAAGAACAAACTTTACTTCAAAACCAACAGAAATCAAACCCTAAATGCAAAAACCTTTTCAGATCCAGAACAGAACAGTAAAACGACCAAAAAGACTTCATTTTCCATCAAAAATCACATAAAAACCAAAACTTTACACGCAAATCATTTAACAAACAAAAAAAAAACATCCTTTTGCATGAGCAATCACTTAAAAGAGCAACCTTTACACGTTTTTCAAACGAAAACCAAATAAAAAACGAACATTTTGCTAAGAAGTATGTGTTGCAGAAAGCGATCTCAGTGAAAGCGAGAGTGAATGAGAGCGACAGACACAGAGCGAGAGTGGAGAGGAGGCTGAGGGTGAACGATATTGAGAAAGTGCGAGACTGAGACGAGGCGGAGACTAAGACGAGGCGGACCACTGAGAGAGCTTTCAAATGAGAGGAGGCGAAAGACTTTAGGGCTTATGAGAGGAGGCGGAAGACTTTAGGACTTATGAGAGGAGGCGAATCGCTGAGAGGCTTTTGGGATTCTGAGAGGAGGTGGAAGACTTTGAGAGCGGGAGACTGAGAGAGCGAGAAACATCTAGGAGGCTTTTGGGATTCTGAGGCTTTTAAGAGACTGTCACGCTGGCTTAACACACTGGCTTAAAATAATATTATTTTTCATCATATCAGCCGTGTCAACTGGGAGTAGGCCACGTGACAGTGTCAACCTAACATTACTCGTTACAAAATTGATATTTGAACTATAAGATTTTAAATAAACACTTGCAAGCTAAGCTAGTTTACAAACCAAACGTTACATAACAAAAGTCCTACTAGTTTTGTACCCACCAAAACAACCATGGATCCAACCATGTGCCCATTACACGCAAATCCATGTTAATAGTTCCTTTCTCCTTATTATAAGCACAAGACAAAAATAACAAAGCTCTATAACATTACAGGTTACTACTCTAAACTTGTAACACACGAGACAGAAGTTCATGTGCAAACAGGGTTTGTGATCTTTAATGTAATCATCACACAATTCTCAACTCAGGTTTCACAAAAGCAGTTCTCTATTGAAGACCCAGCTGAACTTGGCACTTTGCGGCTTCATCTTACGCGCTCTCTCGTCAGCACGTTCTTGCAACTTCCTAATCCTAGGCGCTAACCTACACACGTAATCTTGCGCCCGCTTTGCTTTCCCCGTCAAACCTTCCAGCTTCTCCAATCTCCACCGTCCAACGAGAAACTCTAAGATATCTGCATAATCATTGGCTGTGTACACGCCCATTCGCTGGGCCACTGCAGAGTAATGATCGAACAGGTTAGGGTCATCCCCGTCGTACATAAGATGTGCCGGCATTGTAATCTTCTTCTCCATCATGTTTCCTATAGCCACCACTGCCCCACTGGGGTCCACTTCTAGAAGCTTCTCCACAATCCTTTGGTATGCATTCTCGTGCCGTTTCTCATCCGCAGCAATAGTCCCACATATGCGAGCAAGCACCGGATCACCCCCTTCCTTGGCAAGCCTTGCAGTGTTCCCGTGTGCCACGAAAGTTGCTCTCTCTTGGAATGAAGTGTACACAAACCCCAAATAAGGATTGTTCTCTGTTCCAGGGTCCTACCAATCAAACCAAACCATAATATTATACTTTAATTTCATCAAAAATTAAAAAAAATAAATAAATCCACTTGACCCTTCAATCCAAATCTCCACAACTTTTTACAAAAGGGTCCCATCAGTTTTCACTGATTCCTCACAATGCCAAACAGATCCCTAATTTTTAACTAATAAAGGTAATCTAAATTGGGTTTTGTATATAATGTAACCTCTCAGAAATTACAATGAAGAGATCTATAGATGAAAAAGGATCCAACTTTGTACTTTAATTATGAGTGTCATGTGTGAAGTGAAAAAGGGCACATATGAACACAAATAATAGGATCTACTTTGGAATCGAAAAGAAAGAACATTTACCATGCCAGCTCCAATGAGGTAATGAACAGTTTTCTCAACCTTAGCCATGTCAACCCGACCAGAAAGGTACAGATAAGTTCTGAGCAAATCTCCGTGTCTGTTTTCTTCTGCGGTCCAGGCCCGGGTCCACACAGCCCATGGGCTTGGACTGGTTCCGTAGTCGTCTTTCACACCGTCAAGGTTGTTGATCATAGTCTGGTAAGTGGGAAGCGCGTCTTCGGTGACCATGTCACCCACCAACACCACGAAGTACTCGTCGGGTAGCTCCTTGGTGCGCTGGCGAAGGGCCTTCACCTCCTCACTGAACTCTTCGAATGGCAGTGACGAGTCAGGGACCAAGCTCTGGGGCTGCCAGCATTTCTCCACGGGCTTCAAGAGTGGAAGTACCCATTGCGAGGCCCAGCCCTCCAACGACTTAAAAACCTCCATTTTCTCCGCCGGCATTGAGTGGGTCCTCCGAGTCTTCAGCGGCGCCGGGGAGACGGCGGCTGCGCTGGGTGGTGGCAAGAGGTGGCGGCCTTGTAGGTGGCATGGGTTCCTATAAGCCCGTGGAACAACGGTTTGAGTGGTGATGGAGTGGCACGGTCGTACCTGCATGGTTTTGGTTGTGTGCTTGGCTTGGACTCGCTTTGAGTGAAACTGTGTGCGTTGGTTCGAAGAGAGAGATATTTGTAAAGGGTGTGAGTAGTAATAAGTCCTTGTTTTTGGTAATAATTTCGAAAATGCCATATATTGAATTTTTAAGTTGTTTTGAAATTTATGATTTTTTTTTTTTTTTGTGGAAATTTGAATTTGTATAGATGGAGAAGTTGTGTTTAGATAGGTTGGATACTTTTGGTTAAGAAAACAATGGCAATTGTTAAGGATAGTGGTGGATGCGTAAGGAAGGGTAGTTTGGTCATATAAGAATAGTTGAGGGGCATTGGGTGCATATTAAATAAATATGGAGGATTTGGATTTGTAAAACTGGGGGTGCTGTGGTTTTGGGACCAGTGAATCCTGATTTCTGTGGATCTTTTTCATCTTTGTGGGCGTCTTTGAATTTGCCAGCTCATTTTTCTTAATTTGATTGTTATTCTTGTATTTTATGGTAAACAGTTAAACAAAACTTGTAAAGATAAATTAGTAAATAAGTTTTTATTGAAATATTTATTACGCCAAAAGTACAATATAGATTAAAATACATGCATATAGAAACAAAAGAAATCTATACAATGTTTATTTGGGATATTAAATTTTGATATTTGTTATTAATATCTATTAAATAATTTTAAAACAATAATAAATATATGAAGAAGATTTTTGGTCTTACAAGGAAAAAAAAAGAACTATAAGTTCTATTTTATCAGGATGAAAGCAAAATATGAAAATAAAACATTTACTCAATGCTACTAATTTTAATTATAATTAAGATAAAAACTTTAATTTATAGTAAAAAAAATATCTTGTACAATTTAATATTTTACATGTTAGCTTTATTTGCTCATATTTATAATAGTATATATATATATATATATATATATATATATATATATATTTAAATATTATATTTCTTTTCTAATAAAAAATTATAAAACAATATAAAAAAATATTAATTATAATTTCTATCCTAAAATTATTACATGATGGTGCTTCATCCATTCCAAATTTGATTAAATTTTTACGGGTTTTTCCAAGTAAATAAAAAATCACAATAAATATGTCATTTATTAAAATAATGTCACTTTCTTAATAAATATGTTATTTTTATCTGTACGATATACAAGTATGTAATTTATTTGAGGGTAAATTAGAAAAACAATAATTAATATTTAATTTAAAAATAAAAATAATCTATTTTAAAGTATTTTTTAGTCAAGAGAGTATATATATTTACATGTCCAAAGTAAAATGTTAGATAAGATGATATATCATCACACAGAATGGGAGTTGTGGAGTTGGTCTTGACAAACCATTATCTTTTCCTAATTCTCATCACTATTTCGATGGTCTAAATGATTTGTCATTTTTACATTATAGTCTTTTTTGCTAAGTTGTTTGTTTATTTAATAAACTCAAAAAATTATATACATGAGTGTGTTATGGTTATCTGTGTTGAATAATCTTTACAATAATCTTTTTAGAATATTTGTTTTATTATATAATACAAATTTATTTTTTATTAGAAATACGTAAAAATGAGAACAAATCTCTTTCTTATTTGAGATGTAAGGATGATGGTGTCAACGGGTCTAATTTCTATCTGTGTTAGTTTGTAGAAACATATTTTGTCTCAATGTGTCTACTCAGAGTGAAGATTGTTTATGTAATTTTTCTTGTATGAAAAGAGTCAAGTTTCACTCTCATATTACTTTCCACTTCACATTTTTCATATGCTCACTTAACATTTCTCTTATTCTTTAGAAAATTGAGGACGGTCTAATAATTCCTATACAATTTCTATGAGTAGAAAAAGAAATGAGAGGTATCGAATTCAATTGAAACAAACTACAACTGAATATGGATGTGTTGTTGTCAAATTAAAAAGGGAAAAAAGGATGAAGGAGTTAAGTTAGAGAATGTTATAATGAAATAAAAGGATGTTAAAAGAGTCTGAGTTTGATAACATTAAGAGATGAACGAGTTATTATCTATAATAACCAAAGAATATGTTATTATTGAAAATTTTGAAAGAATAGTTATTTTAAAACTCTAGTTACGCATAATATGATGATGTTAGAAAGGGAGAAATTCTAAAAAGTATCTCAATAAACTATAGTAGAAATCCAATAGAAAGAGAACTTATATGATGCCATCTTAAATATTCAAGAAAATTTGTTATAATCTTAATTGAAAATTGTATTGATGAGTTAATTTTATAGTTTAATAAATATTTGAGTTGTAAACCTAACTCAAATAAATTTATTCATATTATTTACCACAAAAATGATAAAATGATAATAGTGAAAACTTGTATTAAATAATTAGAAGAATAATAAGAAAGAAACATACACAATATTAACTTGATTCAATTGAAATGTTAATAAACTTTAATCTATATTCATGACAAAAATCCACTATCATACATAGATTGCAATTCGAATTTTTTCTTTCAGTAAACTCTCACTCAACTAACAATTTTTTGTTTTACAATTAAACTCACAACTATCAATTAAACAAATTGTTAATAAAGGTCTTATTCATATATAAATAACTGCCATACCTAATTTTCATAAATCAGGCTTAAACTAGTGGAGAATTCATGTGAACAGTACTTCTAATAGTGAATTCAAAACATGAAGTAGACCAACTCTTTGATGGCAGATGATGAAAGTTATAATCTAATGCAAAGTAGATGATCGTATACCATTAAATGCTATGAAAACAAATACACTAATAAAGACATATGAATTGGTTAAGACAAAAGATCTTGTTCTACTAGATGATCTTGAACTATTAGATAGTCTATGACATCTGAAGATTTAGGAACCTTAACAAGATTTTACTAAGCTACTTACACGTCACCCACTTCTAGAGACTTCTTGTATTGTGTTTTCACTCTTTTCCTTTCATTTACATTTACACATTTTGCTTAACAATTCAGCAGCTTCACTAGGGTTTTCTTCAAAGCAAAATGACGAGAAATGACTCCTTCTTCAAGTTGTTCTTAGCAATTTTTACTGTGGAAGAGGATGTTTATGAAGGAGAGAAAATATGTTGAAAGAGGTCCAAGAAATAAAGACAACATTGGCGCAGGAACAAAAGTAGAAAAAGGAAAATAAGAGGTAAAATTTAATCTTCAACTTTACTTGGTTTTGCAACAGAGATATACCCACATTCTTCTTGGTCCATTTCTTATTATTTCCCCTCAATATGGTCCAAAAATATTCCAGTCAAAATTTCATGACTTTCGACATGAAAACCTGTCGAAGTTGGAAACCAACCGCAGATGACCATGTTTTTGTACCCAAACCTTCCACACATCATTTTCAGTCATTTTGTTGTTGTTTCCCATCAATATGACTAAAAAATGTTTAGGTCAAAATTTCATGACTTTTGGAACGAAAATTCACCAAACTTGCAAACCAACCAAAAATGACTTGGTTTTGCCCCTCAAAACTTTTGAACATCCTTTTTATAGGTCGATTTGTGGTCGTTTAACATAAAATAGAAAACTTAAGGTCAAAATTTTGTGACTCTTTAAGGCACGAAAAGCACCAAAGTTGGCAAACTTGAAAACTACTAAAGTTGGCAAAGTTGAAAACCACCAAAGCTAGCAAAGTTAAAAACCAAGTAGGTGAAATTTTCGTAACTCTATCCGCACGAAAACCACGAAAGTTGGCAAAGTGGAAAACCAAACCAAGATGACTTGGTGTTACACTTCAAATATACCCACATTCTTTTCGGTCCATTTCTTGTCGTTCGTGTCAATACGAGTAAAAAATGTTCTAGTCAAAATTTCACAACTTTCGCACGAAAACTTGCCAAAGTTGAAAACCAACACACGATGACAAAGTTTTACACCCAAACCTTCTCCATTCTATTTTCGGTCATTTTATTGGTGTTTCTCATCAATACGACTCAAATATGTTTCGGTCAAAATTTCATGGCTTTTGGCACAAAAACTCACCAAACTTGCAAACCAACTCAAAATGACTTGGTGTTTCCCCCAAAAGTTCTGAATATCCCTTTTTGGGTTGATTTGTCGTCGTTTGACATAAAGGAGGGTCAAGAAAAATTCAGGTTGAAATTCAGGCACGGAAACCACCAAAGCTAACAAAGTTGAAAGTCAGGCCAAGATGACTTGGTTTTGCACTCGAAACAATACCTACATTCTTTTCGGTTCATTTCTTATTTTTCTCATCTGTACTACTAAACATGTTTGGTCAAAATTTCATGACTTTTGGCACAAAAACCTGTCGAAGTTGGAAGTCAATCCAAGATGACTAGGTTTTGCACCCAAACCTTCCTCACATCATTTTCAATCATTATGTTGATGTTTCTCATCAATACGGTTAAAAAATTTTCGGGTTAAGATTTCATGACTTTTGGCACGAAAACTGCCAAACCTTAAAAGCAACCCAAAATAACTTGGTTTTACCCCCAAAACTTTCGAACATTCTTTTTTGGGTAGATGTGTGGTTGTTTGACATAAAAGAGGGCTAAAAAAACTTCAGGTCAAAATTTCACGACTCTTTCAGGCACGAAAATCACCAAGATTGGCAAAGTTGAAAGCCAAGTCAAGATGACTTGGTTTTGCACCCAAAACATACCCATATTTTTTTCGGTCAATTTCTTATTGTTTCACATTAGTACGGTTAAAAAATGTTTGGGTCAAAAGTTTACGACTTTCGGATTGAAGACTTGTCGAAGTTGAAACCAACCTAAGATGAATAGGTTTTGCACCCAAACCTTCCCCACATCATTTTCACTCATTTTGTTGTTGTTTCTCATCAATACATCTAAAAATAAAATCAACCCAAAATGACTTGGTTTTTCCCCAAAACTTCCGAACATCCTTTTTTGGGTCGATTTGTGGCCGTTTGACATAAAAGAGGGCTAAGAAAACTTCAGGTCAAAATTTTGTGACTCTTTGAGGCACGAAAACAAAAAAGTTCGTAAAGTTGAAAGCCAAGCCGAGATGACTTGGTTTTGCACCCGAAACATACATACATTCTTTTCAGTCCATTTCTTATTGTTTTCCCTCAATACGAATCAAAAATATTCTGGTCAAAATTTCATGACTTAAGACACGAAAACCTGTCGAAGTTGGTGGGTTTATTGTGTTTCTTTTGCATGTAGATTTTTTAAATTTAGTTTGGAGAAATAGCAAAATGATTCTAGTTGGATGTTTGACCATGATCTTTGAAACTTTTATTGTATTTGAGTTAAATTTATTATGATGAATGAGGATGAAATTATTAAGAAAAAGAATCTTGATAAACTAAGTGAGGGGTACACTTATGATTCAATCAAGATTGATTTCTATCTTAAGGTTTCAAGTTTATAGTATCTTTAAAGTTATGTTGTGATTGATTAATTATATTTTCTATGAAATTCGATGTTAGACATAAATTAGAATGTGTCTAAATTGTTTCTTTATAGTAAGTGTGTTATGGTAGTATTGATATAGACAACTTCTAGGTGAATTTGAGATATCGATTTTTGAAGAATCTTAGATCTGAAATATAAAATGTTTGTGTTGTTTATTGTAGTATTATAGGATTGGGTTTGTTGTGTGAGATACCAAGGGTAGTGGTTTAACTTGAGAGATAGAGGAAACCAATAGAAAAACCTATCTTATTCCTTTCTTATTATGTCAACTTTCAAGTCTTTCTAGTCTCCTGAGTCTAGATTGTGATTGCATGTAATGTTTTTATCATCAGGGTTAGTCTTTGTTAATTTAGGGTTCTAGTGATATGTTCTGATTGTTGATCAGAATTTGGTGGTTTAAGTTACGTTATCTTTGAGATCACTAGGTCTTTGGAGCTTTTTGTGAATTCAGGTAAGGGAAGCTAGTTTTATTTTTTCAATAGAACCCAAGGTTAGAAGACTTGGATGTAGGGGTGATGTGGTCACTAGATCTAAACTTTCTTGTAGGAATTGATTTTGAATCTCATATATGTGTTTGATGATTTTGAAGTGTTGTGAATTAAGAATTGATTTTGAAGTGTTGTGAATTAAGAACTGATTTTGAAGTGTTATGAATTAAGAACTGATTTTGAAAGTAATTATTATATGAAATATTGTTGATTAATGTGATGCGTGAACGACATAGTATCTTCAGGAAAGGAGATACTCGTGTTGAGATTGTTTAATGTTTATTATTTGTGGATTTGATCAATAAGGAGGTATCCTGACTCTACTAGTATATTGGAATCATATAAATGAAGATATACAAATAGTGAGAGTTAAAAAAGGTTCAATGACTACGCTACAATGTGGAAAAGAACTGAATGGACCATATCATATGGATTAACCCTATCATATGAGTGTGACGTGATTCACTTTGGGTTGAGGGTTGTGTGGATTTTGCAGCTAGGAGTCATGTGACAGGTGTAGACCTCCAAATCTTATTCACTGCATAAGTCTTTTGGAAGTAGAGTCAAATGTCTTTGTATTCGAGTTAGCATATGTACAATATGAGTTACTGTAGAAATATGATAATGGTAATGTGATGTATGAGATGAATTATGAAAGCCTAGTCTGTTGTAATTTGGCTGGGATAGAATTTTAATTTATGATTATATATTTTAAAACTCTCCAGTGTTTACCCTTCTTTTTGTATATTGTTTGTTTTGTTTTCAAAATTACGATGACTGTGTTACACGTGAGTAGAGGATTTCATAGGTGGTGTGACTCCTTAGTGAGCTTATAGAGAAGCTTTATTTTGTTTTATTTTATTTTGTGATTTTGTGAAGATATTTCTATTAAATCCTCTGTTGAGAAATATGTTTTGAAATATTAAGATGAATGTATGAAATTTATAGGTCTATCATACATTTTTTGTGTGATATAGTTCTTATTATATAAATAATGGGATGTTAAACATTCCCAAAGAATACTCAAAGGGTTAGTCAGGAGTGGGCACAAGCCCGAGGAATACTCAACAAATTAACCAGAAATGACTATGGTCCAAAATAATACTTGCATTGTACTTCAAGCATTAGTCTGCTTATTGGAACTCAATTTTGTTGATTGAGAATTAGATGTAGTCTCTTCGTCAAATGAACTAGTATAGAAGTATCTTGTGCATTTCTCTTTTTCCTTATCTCTTTTATATTTCATGTTATTATTGTTTGAACCAATCTAAGAAGGAAAGTCTTCACATAAGCAAGATTTGAAAAATGTTTTTAAACAGGTGAATAGATCAAACTTAAAGTTATGTTTAATGTATTTTCATTTACACATTCTTTATTAAAAACCTTAAACTAATCACTTATCCTACAAAACTATCAACTGGGTAATCATCATCATAAAATTTTTAAGAAAATTTAAAAAAAAAATTGAACACAATCCAACCCTTCCTTCTTGTGTGTTTCATGTTTCTTATAGTTGGTATTGAAGTTCAACACTAAAGGATTGAGTAACTAATAATGTCTAGAGGAAAAAGTCCAAAAGAGTAGCCATGGAACTATAGATGATAATTGAGGGAGCATCCATCTCAGGGTGTCTAACATTCTCGAGAGAAGACTACTCTTATTGGAAGTACTAGATGGAAATGTACATCAAGTAAAAAAAAGTATAGGTTATGGTATATCATAACCAAAGGGGTTATAGAGATCAAGGCTCTAGAGGAACCCTGGACTCAAGTTGAGTTTAATTAGATGCAACTCAACAACAAAGCTAGGTTCAATTTAATTTGTGCTTTATCAAAAAATGAACATAAAAATATTGTAGATTAAAGTCATCCAAGGAGATATGAGACTCCTTGAAGATTAACTATGAGGAGAATGAAGATGTTCAACAGATAAAAATTGTAACCCTCACAAACCAATACCAGTTCTTCCCCATGTTGGATGGCGAGACTATGGAGGATATGCTTTGGAAGAATGAAGGTTTCTCTAAAAGGGCTAGAGAGTCTAAACATAGCCATTTTAAAGCACGGATGAACCTAAAGTTATTGGAAAGCATGCCAAAGGTATGGGAGGCTAAAATAAATGGCTATTAGAAAGGATCACGATCTAAAAGAACTTGTAGAGAATGAACTTCTAGGAACCCAAAGAGTGCATGAGGTTCATCTTAAGGTTCATGTGTAGTAGGAAGCCTCAACATCGTATAACCTAGATCCTCACGCTAAGCAAGCCTCCAAGCAAACTCACAAACAAAAATAAAGTATAGCCTAGAAAGTTTTAGAAGATGATGACGATTCTTTCAAAGTTGAGTATGATAGCTCAATTAATAAGGAAAGGTCTAGGATGACAAAAGGGTTTATGTGGAAGCTTAAACAAAGAATCAATGAAGGATCTACCTACAAGAAGAAGAAAAATCTGACAAAATCTTGGGATCTTTAGGACCCACAGTTAAATTCAAGCTTAAACGAAGAGAAGACAAATTTATGTCTAGAAGCTTACATAGAATAAAAAAATACAGTCCAAGCCCTTCTTTGATTTTCACTCCAGCCTCTAATTCATTATGCTCGTCATATAACGACAAAGATGAAGGTGGTCTTTCTTATATGGATTCTTTGAACAACTATAACTCCAATTCTGAGCAATATCTAAAAGTGAAGAAAAAAAAATTAAAGTTTTTCTCTTCAAATACAACAAGCTAAAAAGGAGAAGATTGTAGTTGATGACAGAGCATCTACCTTGGAACATGCTACATCGTCTGATGCAAACAAAATAAAAATTTTGGAAGGAAAAATAACCATGTTGTAAGTATGATTTTAAAAAGTTTATAAGGAGCTCTAAAACCCTAAATATTTTATTCTCAACTTCTAAACATAAGTGTAATTAGTATGGCATTCGTTATGATCTCTAAGTTAAGAAAGATCAAAATAATTTTTTTTTTTAGAATCTCTTGTTATCATCCTGGTAAATTTGAACAAGAAAGTGTCAAATACAAACACAAGATGGAATGTTCTATAACTAATAAGAATTCAAAAAAAATTGGGTACTAAACAAATTTACCTATTGCAAGTAAGATGATAAAGAAACATCAATAGACGAAGATTAACCTTCACTATTGAAAGATAGGCATATAAAAAGGATGAAAGATCTACATCGTCTTACTCAATCAAATGTAACATAACATTTACAAAATGTCCTTGTAAACACACCACTGATTAAAAGTGACAAATACGCAACGAACTAAGATCTAAGAGTAAAATAATTAAAGTCACTAATCCTTGATAAGAGAAAATTTTCTCAAGTGAAATTAACACTTCTCGTTTCTTGGACTTTTTCTTGAATATGTAAGATGTGTAATATCAATTGTAGTTGTTAAAAATCAAGAAAGCAGTGAAAAAAATGTATAAAAGCCATGTATGAAAAGATTTAATCAATTAGTTGAATTATAATCTATTATACTATTCTTAGTTAGATTTGGCAGCGCAACTAAAACAACATAATCAATTATTAAACCATATAATCAATTAAATGCTTATAATAATTATGAGATAATTGATTATATCTTTACTTAATTGATTACTTTATTTTTAAATGATTCTGAAAACCAAACAAAAACAACTTAATTAATTATTTCATAAATAATTGATCAATTGTGAGTTTACATTAATAATGATAATTGATCATGTTAAGTTATAATATATTATATTATATTTGAATTTTTAAATATTTTAAAGAAACACTCAAGTTTAAATAAGTGAATGCGATGTTTATACTAGATCTATGATTCGCACTCATTAAAACATGAAAGTTATAAATAAACAATACACTTGTCATCATCAAAATACAACAAAAGTTAAACTAAAACTACAATCATCGGTGCTCTTGATTAGCTTTTGATGAACAACCTTCTGTACTTATACCAATCATATTCATGCAACAATTGAAATAGACGCTAACAATAACAAGGATACGAGTTTAACATGTCAAACCAAGCAAATAAACCCATTCTTTGATGCCAAACGATAATTTATGCTATGTGATCTCAAATTGAACATCAAACTCATAACGAAAGACAAAACGTGAAACAAATATAAAAATAGAAAGACAAATAAATGGAATAAACACCAATTCTGATTTTATTGAACTTGATTTAGACTTAAGTACTTAATTTCCTCTAAGGAATTACTTACTACTAAACCTTTATTTTCCATATGAAATTAGCATTAAATATTTGAATTAATTAATTCCATTAAAATTGCCATTGAATTAATTCCATATTGCAAAAGATGTTAACATGAATGAATCTTGGCAAGATCTTACCAATAAAATGGCCACTTCTATTTTTTAAAAAATGCAAATGAAACAAAATATAACAACCAAAATCCATTAAGTGTTTTGCAGACTAATATGCATCACTTCATTAACAATTCAAAAGTTAAGTTCATCTCTAATGGTCAAAAGACATATCTATGAATTAGCAATGATGAGCAACATAGCATAGACGAATTTTTCTCCACTCCCATACCCTTTTCCTGCACCTCCATACTTATTGACAATTATGCCATTAACTAAAAAGTGCAAAGACAAAAATATCTTCCACCCCCTTCACCCTTATATCATGTTCACAGCTCGTCCGTTTCATTCTTTTCTCCCAAATCTTCAATTAAACCTTCAAACAAGCCATAGATAAGCAATTTTTTATGCTTATTAGCAATTAGTAAGTAGTATTGTTGATTAGAGTAGTTGATTTAGTGTTTTGGAGACTATCGATGACAAACGGAGAGTTTTTTCGATTTGACAGCATGACAACCGGATGAGCTTCATCTGGTTTTCATTTTGTTTTGGAAATGACAACCGGATGACACCCCCATCCGGTTCACATTTGGAAAAAAATGTAAACCGGATGAGCATGTCATCCGATTGTCATTTGTAAAACAAAATGACAACAGGATGACATGTTCATCCAGTTCACATTTTTTTCAATTGCAGTAACTTTGTGCACCGTGACAGATATGGTGAGAAAATTGTAACTTTGTCCACTATTAAACTGTTCACCTTCTTCTATACCTAATTATAACTGAATGCAATTAAATTATGACTTTGTTATATGTGTTGTCACCTACACTACCCAATTAAAATTAATGTACTTAAAAATAAAAAAGAAATGAAGAGTCTCTTCTTTTTTTGCCTCTGTATGTTTACTCCACATTCCAATTTCCAATCCCATTTTAAATGAAGAGTCTCTTTTGCTGCATTTCACGAAGAGTCTATTTGTTTTGCACATTTAGTTTTCTTCATTGGGTTTCATTTCAAATTCAATTAAAATAAAACTAAATTAATTTAATTAAGGTAAATGAAGAGTCAAAGAAGAGTCTTCTCAGCTGCATTTTAGGAAGGGTCTCTTGTGTTTGCACGTTCACTCTTCCTAATTAAGTTTCATTTCAAATTCAATTAAAATAAAACTAAATTAATTTAATTAAGGCAAATGAAGAGCCAAAGAATACAATCTTCTTTCCGAACCAAGGAATCAGACACCTTGTTAACTTCCTCTGAATATATACAAAGACTATTCATATCTATAACATGCATTCCAACAACTCATGAAAAAATTAAAAAAAAATCAAAAATCCAAGTTGTGAATCGGATGCCACCCCGTCCAATTCACAAAACGTTTTGAGAACCGGACAGGATGACATCCGGTTCACAACTTACACACCCGATGGCACCCCCCTCTAGTTCATCCGGTTCTCATTTTTTTTAAATTTGAGAACCGGACAGCCAGCCATCCGGTTCTCAATGGTTCTCATTTTTTTGAAATTTGAGAATTGGATGGTTGGCTGTCTGATTCTCAAATTTTAAAAAAAATGACAACTGGATGACTGGCTGTCCGGTTCTCAAATTTCAAAAAGATGAGAACCGGATGGCTTCATCCGGGTGCCCTACCAGAAACTTGAAAAATTCATCAAAATAAAAAATCTTACCTCTCCGTCATTCCTTGCCGCCGATAAAATACTGTACAATGGTCGAAAAGTCTTCCCTAGCGTTCAATCACCCTTAAAACCTCCAAAAACTACACTATAAAAGATGTATTTAAGAGAAAATAGAAGTTGTTTCACTGTTCATTCGAAGGACGGGAAATAAGAAGATTGGGGCTCTTTAATAAAGAAGGGATAATTTGGTAATTTCCACAAGATCATTCTTGGAATTAAAATTAGTTATGAAGGTGCAGGAAGGAAGAGGGTATGGGGGTGGAGGAAGAATTCGTCCATAGTAGAGTTTTGAGCGGCGTGGTGTGGTCCATGCAAGATGATGGCCCGTCATTGAGGAGTTATCAAAAGAATGACTGCTTCTTCCTACACCTTCAAGGTTTCTTCAAACACCTCCAAATTTTTTAAATTTCCAAAAGTGTCACGCTTGAAAAGACGTTTATGCTCCTATACTTATTTGTTAAATAATATAACAAATATTCCGAAACATTCTATTTTGAAACTGTTTTTTCGAAGAAAAAAAATCCGGACTATTCCGAAACAATCCCTGAAATAACCATTTCAGAATTGTATGACAATGAAAACAATAGTTTCGGAATAGACTGTTCTGAAACTATTTTTCGGATCCGGATGACAGTTCCGGAATAACCCATTCCAGAACTATTATTTTTGTTGCCAATGAATTCCAAAATGAATTGTTCCGGAATTGATATCCGAATCTGGAACACAATTCTGGGATAGCCTATTCAAAATTTATTGGCAACGAAAATCAGAAACCCCACAAAGCACCTCCAAATCGCAAAAATCACTCAAACCAACCATAAAATGTTCAATAAATCATTTTTATCTCACAAGATTCACATGTGAATAGTGGTAGACAACGGAAACAAAGCGACGATAGCAACAACAAACAAAATCACTGTAAGTGTTGGAGATGGCAGCAAGCAGTGGAGGTGCGTGGGAAAATTGAGGCTTTAGGATTGTGAGAAGCAATTTAGTCCGTACAATAATAATTCAGGGACACTTTGGAGATTTTCTAAATATTTGAAGGTGCCTGAAAAAATCTTTGGAGGTGCATGAAGAAGCAGTCCAAAAGAATATGCTGGAAAAATTGCATGTCACAAGCTTACACTGTCCCAGCATAGCTTCACAGTACAGAACCAGAAGCATACCAACTGTTCCGTTCTTCAATAATGAAAAAGTTAAAAATAAGGGAAGAGAAATTGCTTGCCCAGGTCCCACGTCCACCGTGTCCTTAGCAGGAGAAACATGCTGATATATAAACTGGAAAATTGTTATGATAAGGAAATCCACCATGAATTGGACCATCTTTCATTCTCATTTTATGGTTTTAAAAACACACCAAAAGTACTTTGTATCCATGTCAATTTCAGCATTTTGTATAGATTACATTGTATAAATTCTCGATGGAGGGAAATCCATAGTCCCAAATTCGATCACCGAACAAATAATTTCTCATGCCATGTTTTAATTTGGCACAATTACTCCAGGTTTAGGAGTTAAAGAGCTAAAGGGAAACCCCAATGTCTTCATGGCCTTTCAAGCTGAGCATTCCCTCTATCACATGGTGCCGGACTTGTCCAGTGCTGACGAACATAAATACATGCTCCAAATCAGTTACAGTTTGCAGCCCCAAGCATCAACTTTCTTGCGTGTGCAATGGATAAGTTGTGAATGCCATCAAGATATTTAAAAAATACAAAATTAAAAGTTACAATTGAATTCAAAAGAAAATCAGCCCCATCAGCCAAACAACCAGCCAACAAATTTTCATTTTTATATATATAAAAACAACAGATTAGTACAACGACCTATCAGGACCCCATTTGTGTTCTGCCATCTCCAGGGCCAGGGGCCGAAGGCAATTCTAGCATTTCTCATGCTGCACAAGCAGCCTCCCAAGAATCGCAACATCCACAAGATTACAAAGGCTCTCACGGGGATGGTTTCCAATCAAATTGAAGATTATTAAAGCCATTTACTGCTCCTAGCCCACTAAGTAGTTGGGTTGACAAATCTTGTTGATTCATAACTTGATCGCGAGCAAGAGATGCCAGCCCTCCCCTTCCATTCATGATGGAATTATGTCCCATTATAGGTCTCATTCCATTGGCCATACCAGATGGACCAAGACCCATTGTGCCATAACCACCAACCCCAACACCTGAATTACTGTTCACAGCCCCATTACCCACGAGGCCACTGTTATTGTTGAGCCCTGAATTGTTACTCCCTGGTAGAATCCCGTTTACATTTTTCATGTCGTTTCCAAGAGAACCGTTCATCTGGGAGGACATCATCATCTCATGAATGATTTTCTGGACTGAGCTCTGGGCATCGGCTGTGTCGGCTTCAGTAGGGAGAGAATTCTGCTGTTGTTGCAAGGGAATATTAGCTGGTGAATTTGCCGTACCCATGTGGTTTGCAGAAGTTAGTGCTGAATGCGATGATTGTGGGTTGTTAGATGAGGATGGTGTGGTTGATTGAAAAGGGGATGCATTTGGCTGCGCTTGTGGAACATTACCAGAGGAACCCGGGGATGGAATTTGAACAGAACTACCACCATAAGGGCTGCTTGCATTGTTCATTGAATTTTGTCTAGAATTCACAGAATTCTGGTGAAGAAGTCCAACAATGGTGCTTGTGGTGGTTGATGCAGATGCTGCATTGACAGAATTATTTACATTTGTCACACCACTGGTAGAAGTAATTTGCATTGCAGCAGTTTGCACAGAGTTTTGATCACCATTAGCAGTATGGGGAACCATATGCGGGGGGGGTTGCTGCGGCTGTGACTGCTGCTGTAATTGATCTTCAGACTGTTGTGCCTGACTATGAAGTCCAGATGAACCACTTGTTCTCCGAGGAAATTTAGCTAAGCTGTCTGATAAAATGCAACAAAATTACGATTTCTAAAATCAGTTTATCATTACAGTCAAACAACTGACAATAATGCATTAAAAAAACCTTCCGACCATTTCAAACTCAAATTCATTGAGACCAAAACTTATGAAAAGAGTTTGTACAGTCTCCCCAGCCCCATACAACAAAAGAGCTGCATACTTGTACATTGTAACTTTTTATGGTGTTTGGTTAGAGGAAAACTGGAAAGGGGTTCAGAGAAAAATAAGGATGCCAAAATCCCTCCTCATCTTTGCTGTCCTCTATATTTGGGGAATTGAAAGGGGAGGGAAAATGCTTTAAGTTATTAAAAAGTTAACTAAATTACCCTTCGTCGCTTGATGATTTATCCACTACTAAGTATAAATTATTTCATCCCCTCTCCTCCACCATGTAAAAACACAAGGCACAGCCAACCAATTAAAAACACAAGCACATTCCCAGAATGAGAAAAAGGAATTACGCCACATGTTAGTATATATGTAAAATGTACAACACTATCCTCATTATATCTTCAGAATAATTTAGAGTATCTTAGATTATCTTGTCAGATTGTTTTCACATTTGCTAATATAAAATTACTTGTTTCTTTATTTCGCATAAGGATCTAGAAAATAAATAGGGCCAGTCTTTGGTTTTTCATCATATGTTAAGTCAAAAAATATCATTTCCTCCTGTCTCCCGTTTCTCCCTCTGTACCTAAAATCCTATAATTTCAATATGGTATTATTGCAGTGCCATCTTCAGAGACCAAGATATTCTGCCGCTCAGTTTCCTAAAATCAAGCATTTTTTATAGATAAAACTACATTGTCTAACCCTGATGATATCAGTCAGATGTGATTGGACCACGGTTGTCCCAGGTGATCTAGCCCATAGTTAATAGCTTGTGACGGCAGCACTATCCCCATGTCGGTTGTGTTGGGCCAACGGAACCAAAGTGGTGTAACCTTCATGGCCAAAAGTGTGTCAATTCTCAGTGCTATTATTTTCACATGTGAACGACTAGTCTTTCTCAGGTGAAAGACGCCTCTGAAATCAGTGTCACTTCATTGGTTTGTTGGGGCAAAATTTGCACTTTCCAACCCTTGACTGACTTGCTTTGTTCATTCCTAACCTTGTCTCATCAAGTCTGAGCCAGTCTCTGTTCTGTGACCTTGCTCATATACATAGTACATCCGACTAGACTGGCACTGTTCTGCACCATCTTTGATATTATGTTATCGCGTGTGTTTCTGAAACATGAGCCTCTACTCTCAGATGCCATCTCTGGTAATTTCTAACGTTTTCCAGTACATTTTTAGTGTTTCTGATCTTGCTCTGTTCTCTGAAACGTTTGCTGGTGGTAGTATTCAGTTTGCTGTTTAACTGTTCTCATCTTTTCTTTTACTCATTGTTCCACCCTGTCATTATGTTACAGTAAATGTTGATTTTATCTCTGTTCTCTATCACCAACATTAGAATGTCTATAATTTCTGGGATTTTTTTATGAGCTTGTGTGTATGTGCGCATATGAAATTATGAATTTTTTATCTTGCATATAAAATTTCACAATATCTCAACCCACTATAGCAATTTTAGGGTCGGTCATTCTGCACCATTATCCAGAATTGATAAAGATGATTTAGCATCAAACTCAATCCTAGGTGCAGCCTGGTTACTTGCCAGTTTTAGTTCCAAAATGTATTCTGGCCCCAACTTCTTCACAAATGCAATCTGCCCTTCCAAAAATGATTGACCTTAGACACTCGCCTGCATCAAACACAATCCCAGGGGAAGCCTGGCACCTGCCAGGTTTTTGTTCCAAAATGCAATTTGACCCTGATTTTTTCACAAATGCATTCTACCCTTCTAAATGTGATTGACCTTAGACACTCGTCTCATCCATTCCAGACCATTTAATACTCCCAATGACTTTTTTCACAATGCTTTGTATAGAGATGAATTGGCTAGGATTTATACTACCAACCTCCCATTTGATGTAATGACTAAAAGAATTCGAGAGTTTAAAAAGTAGACTACAGTGATAGAATCTGAATATGTTTTCTGCAATTGATAATGATTCTTCTTATCACGATCTGATAACAGACCAGTTTGTATACTAGTTTCTCTGCAAACCTTACAACAGTAACTGACAACTGTTGAGGGGCTAATGGTACAATAGCACAGATGAGATGACTGCCTTACACAATACTTACACTAATAGTGATTTCTTGTATCTCACTGATGAATTCCCTGCTTTGTAATGAAATATTCTACCCAACTCTCTAGGATGATAATCATTTCAGCCATTTTTTGTGCAGCCATATTATATTTAAAAGGTATATTTTATAAGCTTAAATTATAGCAAACTTTAACCTTTTAGTCTGGGGAGCGTTAGAAAATATGAAAAGTGTCCAATAATTTGTTTTAGAATAGTTTAAGAGTATATTAGATTTCTTAAGATTTGATTCTGTATTTCTGAAAATTCCATGATTTGTTTCCTTATTGACTATTGGTACAAGGGTTAGTGCTTTATATTTTTAATTCATACTATAACAAAATCATATCAAATAAAGTCAACATCAATAATTCACACTGACATGAATAAACAAACAAAAAATCCAAATAATGATCATAACTGACTCACATGGACTGACAAGTAACACTTTCGTGTCACTGAAAATGTAATATTATGCCTGTCATTTGCAAGAATTGGAGCCGTTTGACAAGGTGATCACTCTCTTCCCTCCCCTCTTTTATAGGAGGCAGCATGCCTTGTCTTTTTACCAACTACCATAACTAATGTCACAAACTAATTAACAATTACTAAAAAAATGCTAAGACATACTAACACTAACAGACACCCATTGATAATCCCCACTTAATTATTCACCTTGTCCTCAAGGTGAAGCGGCACGCCAGCTGCAGCTAAAAAAGTCCATATCAGTATTCAGGTTGGTTCAAGCATGATCACCAAGCCAACAAAACAACTCTAGCCAAAAATTCACTTTCAATGTTCCTACGATGAACACGAATATGGGTCAAATACACAAATCACAGGAAATCACTTCCATACCTTTTCAGAGTCATTGTTCTTCTTGGTCTGTGAATTTAGAAAAAGAACCTTCTGTTTTTTCTTGTCCTTCATCACCAAGGTCCATTCCTTTGCCTCACTTTGTTGGGTTTCAGAAATGAGTAAAACACCTCTGGGTGTTTGGTGATAATAAACTTCAGTGCCAAGGGCATGGTCCATAAGGTCAAAAAATTAACCAACTATTATAATTACAAGCCTGCCCTTGTGTGCATCACCTTGCCAGCAGCATTTCTACTTTGGAGTTGGGGATTCACACCCATCTACTCTGCCTCTAGCATAATACTGACAAACGTATGAGCACCAAGGTGTAGCAGTTCTCCTGATAGCGCTTTGCCAACATACATAAGAACCCAAGCTGATACTGGCCCCGGTGACATCTTGGAATCATTTTTACGAACAGATCCCCACAGCTCCAAGGAATATCTTCCTTCATAACAGTGCCTAATTTGCAGAAATTTGAAGGTTTTTATCTCACCAATGCCAAAGGCTTCAATTCTCTTGCAAATTACAAGATGGTCTCTCTCTTCCCTCCCTTTATTTCTTTAACCAACTAACTCACAAGTGTAGTTGACTAATTACTAACAAATAATAAGACATAACTATTACTAACAGACATCGAACAAATGATAAGAACCCTACGAGAGCCAGACCACAAAAGCTAGTAGCTAGAATCTCATGATAGCAATGTGGAATTCATGTCTCATCCAACAACTGGATCGCGATATGCCAACACTCTTGGCAGCCTCCCATCTCAACACAGGTTAGCTATGCACTAGCCTTTTCAGGGTGAAAACTGCAACGCTGGTGTCACCACTGGTGCCTCTTGTTTGCAGCTAAGAGGGTTTGATACCAATTGTTAAGAACCTTGGGAGAGTCACACCACAACAGCTAGCTCACGTAGTTGGAGAACCCAAAGCCTTATCCAATATCCTACACTAGAATCCCATATTTCCAATGTGGAACTCAACTCCCGTACCTTCTAATTGGATCCTAACAGTTTGCCAGTAGTATCACCATTTGATAATTCGTATTTTTAATTTGGATTAACACGGTTATTCTAGGGACATAATGTCACCTGAAAGTTAGGATCGTCTTTGCATAGTTTGGATAATTAAGATCTGTACTTTTGTCATGATAGTTGGGACTACGCTGAATTTATTTAGCCAACCATAGGAACTAAATAAATAATTTAGCCCAACATAAACTATAAAGATATATAGGCTTTCCACATATATATGAAGCCCATTGTTCAAAAAATGGAACCTTACAATAATATATATGGATAAGACAGCTGGGGCTTTTGATAAACATGTTATTATTTCATAACCATATTCATATCCATGCACACAAGTGTATTTCAAACCAGTAAAAAGATCATTCACTTACCCATGGGTCCAGTTCGTGTTTCTCTGCTATAATCTATCAGGTCTTTCATACTATTTACCACTTCTGATATCTGCAACATGAGAGAAAGGAAAGTTCGTCATGTTAACTCGGCAGACCCTAATTACTCCATAAAATTCACCAGAGAAGATATTTCGATAAGCTCATAATTCCATAATTTTCCTAATAACTTTTATTTACTTATCCATGGAAAATCAAAAAAATAAAACTGTCACTTTAAGTAAAATATAAGTAATTAAAGGAAAACTTTCATAACCACTCCTGAAAATTGCCAAGAAAATATTTAAAAACCACCATGAAAACATTAAACACAAGAAAATAAAAATCTACAGTTGTCAATCTTTTCGTATGCAGCAGTTGAAATCACAATAGGATTCGACTTTCAATAATAAAGAACATGACTCAATAAGTAGAACATTACCTGAAGGCACCGCACATATCTTTTTGTATATCCTAAATCATTGACCAATGGAACTTCCAAAGCTTTCGCCAACTGACGGGCTGATGCAACAAACCTGGAAAGCATTAAAGCAACATTTAAATTAAGGAAAACATAAGGAGAGTATTAAATCAAGCGGACCAAGAAAAAGTTGTATAAGTGGAAATAGGAAGTAGGCATATAAGACACATCCCTAAAAGCCTAAATATGATGAGAGCTTACATTACACATGCAAATTTCTTAATAGCAACACCAGAGAGTCACATAAAAACCCAAAACAAAATTTTCTTTCAAAATGAAAAACAATAAATGTATGTAGCACAAGGTAGTTAAAATCGAGATTAAGGTAAAGATTCTGAAAGACTCAATAGTAAAAATCGCAGGTTCATAACACTGGATCATAAATTTTACTTCCTTAAAAAATATTATATCCATTATATATATGTATGTATGTATATATAAATATATATACATATATATATATATATACACAGATATATATATATATATATATACCTATGCAAATAATTAAAACAGAATCAATCACTTTGTCAATACTTCATCAAACTTAACTTCATCTAATATATATTGTTCAACTTAAACCAAAAAATCAAGGGTCTTCATTAGCTCTATCTCCTTCATGAAGCAAAATCGTGCCAATGTCGTGAGTATGTGACTGCAAGTGCTTTTCAGCGAGTAAGGAGACGCAAAAGCAATACCGTGCCAGTGCCATGAGTCCGTTTGTGCAAATCGTTTGCATTGAACAAGCAGATGTGGAAGAAAAACCATATCGGTGCCATAAGTCCACGAGTACCAGCTGCTTCCGAATTTCTTAAGAAGGAGAAGAAACTTTATGTCTTTAGTTGAAAAACAGTGTCCTTATCTTTCAATTGGGTTTGGGTTTTAGTCGAAAACTCATTGACCCGAGTAGGTGAACAAGCTTTTGGAAGTGTAGCATAAGAGACATGGAAAAAATGCCAATCTGCTGATTCTGAAATTTTGCTCGACAATCCCAAGAATTTATTGTGCTATATAACGTGCAACTTGAGTCAGAAGCACTATACAAGACCATAGAATAGGACAATTTCACAATGTAAATCGCGATTTTAGCTACGTTGGCATAGTAATTCCTAAATTCTTTTAATCTAAGACAAATTCACTAATAGGGACCACATGTGAAAAACTTCAGAGATAGATATTTTCTATGGACATGGAAAAGACAAATGTTTGCACCTTCTCCCATTAAATATATGTATGAATCAAGGACACATAGACTTAAATAATCCAGGCATTTCTTCTCTTATTATCCCATACAATTAAAAAAAAAAAAAAGCCAAGCCACTATGAACACATTCAGTATGAGATTCATATAAAAGATCCAGTAGGAAATCAAGAAGCAGAAACTTACCACTTAATAAACAAATACTTACTAGTTTTAAGAGCATGAACAATTTGCAAGTATATCATAACAATTTCATGATTCGATCATTAATAAGAGACTCCAGCTCAGACCTAAGCATAAAGAATAAAAAGGGAAAGTGGACTCACATATTGCAATTACTTTGTAACTCTGGAACCGATAAATTGGGTGTCGCATTTTGAGTAATTGCCTGGTATTTTTGAGCAACTGCTCCAAGCTGACTAATCTGCATGCAACAATAAAATACATATAACAATAAATAACCATCAAGTACACACTTTGTCATTGTCTTCAAAACCAGTGATCAAAATATACAAGTCTGCTTAATCAAAATAAAATTTCACAAACATATAAAGTCTCCCTAAATTCTAAGCCTAAAATATTGGTTAACAATCATAACAAACATCTTGTATTCACATATTGATACATCATCAGGATATAAAGTCTCTCAACAATTAATTTTTTGTCACAAACCTGAGGTATTAACAGTCTTCTAGGAATGAGCTCTTCATGTCGCCGAGCACAAAATTCCCAAGAGCATATCTGAAAAGGAAATAACCAACAAAATGTCAACTACTTTTGGAAATACAGAAAATATCAGTAATAATGTATGCTAACTTTTAGTTAAAAGCTAAAGGCGATTCTAAGAAAATATCATTAATAATGTGTACTGACTTTTACTTGAAAACTAAATGTAGTTCTAAGAAAATATCAATAATAATGTGCGATGACTTATAGTTAAAAGCTAAAGGCAATTCTTCCTATTCAAAACCTTCAGGTCTGGAGAAAAAACTATTCGAAGTTGACCATCACGGACCACACGAAGTTGCTCAAACACACTTTCTTGTATTGCTTTTGCGTAATCTAGAACAATCTGACCAGAGGAATTATGATATTCTCGAGGCATGTCAACATAAAGGAGCTCTTCCAAAGTACCACTTTCATACTTTATTTTGAAAAGCCTGGGAAGAACCTCAGCAGTTGCTTCTGAAAACACATTAAAAGTTCAGAAAGGGGATAATGCAGCATAATCATATTTTAAACATTTGAAATGCTCAAAAACTCAAAATCACTAACAGTAAGATATTAGCAGAACATAATACGACCAAGTTAAACTGAAAAATTAAAAAAGAACTTACCAAACCCACGGCCAGGTTTGCGATTACATATTTCACAGTGCCATACATCCTGGAAAAAAATTTAAAAATCAATATGTTAGCTTAAACTAATGCTTAGCATCATGAACTTAACATGGTTGGGCATTGATTCCCATAGAATTTCAAGAAAACAGTTGCTTGATACATGATAACTTGGCAATCACAACTTCAAGATGCAAATAAAGGAAAGTAGTATAATGGAGAATGGACTACAGACATTATTGAATAATCAAGAGACTAACTTAGATGAAGTTATCCAGGCATCAGAAATAGTTTATAAGGTTTTCTCTTGCAGCAGACCTGAGGGAAAACTCCAGTAGTTTGTCTGCCACTTCCATACATGGAAACACACCACTTCTTTTTGGCATTCGGAGCAAAATACTCAGCAACAAATTTCCTCCAAAATTCAATGTTATTATCCTGCATAAAATCAAGTGAAAATGCATCATTAATAAGACAGAAGATATAGATATTTAGAGAAAACACAAAATCGAGATAATTCTCACTTCAGGTCTATGTTGTTGCTGATACATGTAATGTGTCAGCCGCCTAGCACACATTCCAGGTTCATATGGTGGTTTCACAGGAGACCGCATATTCTGCTGTTGAAACTGCTGTGGTAGATGGGGCCGTTGTTGTTGAGGCATCGCCTTCAAGAGTTGCTGCTGTTGCTGTTGCTGCTGATGTTGCTGATATTGCAAGAGTCTCTGCTGCTGTAAAAGATGATTCATCTGAGCAGCAGCAGCCTGAGAGGATTGCCTTGACATGTGGAGAAGTTGTTGTTGTTGTTGCTGCTGCTGTTGTTGTTGCTGATGCAAAAACTGCTGATCAGTATGCTGAGGCTCCATTTTTACTGCTGCCATGTTTCTTATTGTTTGAAGTTGTTGAGGTTCCAACTTCACCTGAGCAAGATTCCTTGAGGGTAATTGCTGCTGCTGCTGCCCAAACTGATCGTTGTTTACCTGTGGCTCCAACTTAACCGATCCAACACCACCCATTCCACCACGAATTGACTGAAAATGCTGTTGCTGCTGCTGAGCGTTCAGAGGAGCAGAGAATTGTTGCATTGATGGTTGACTATGCTGAAAATTCTGAAGTTCGAGTTGTTGAGAATGCTGTTGATCTGACAACATCTGGTTACCAGCAGCATTTGAAAATTGACCCTGACCTTGACCAGATGAACCCGGGTTGCCCATATTCGATTGCAAAGTATTGCCAAAATTGATTCCATTGCCAACACCAGACAACGGATCGGATTCCGCCCCAGCATCAACCCCTCCACCACGCTGGCTGCTCCCATGGCCAGCTAGTCCAGAATTTGGAATTCCATTCGGAAAAGACTGATTCAGTAAGGAAGATACATTAGACATATTACCAATCATGTTCATGTTGTTAAACTGGTTTCGCTGCGCAACCAGCGAAGGGAACGAAGTTTGTGAAGGCCCAGGACCGCCTTGACCCCCCAACATTCCGGAATTCGATCTCAAAAGTGACGGCACAGACTGGGCACCAAGAGGCGTAGGCGGCCCAGGAGGAACCATTATCTTCGCTTTCACTGCCCTTTCAAAAACCTAAGCCCAATAGTTACCACACAGAAACCCTCTCAATCTCAAACCACAGAACTTTTCATTTCAACCCAAAGTCCAAGCCCTTGCTGCGCTTCCAAAACAAACTCAAACATTGAAATGTGCACTCTTCAAACACCTCCAGCATGAGTCTGCACAGCACACCAATTTTCAGATCCAAATAATCAACAACAGTCAAGAAAACACCACCCGGTAAAAATTAACATAAACAAATAAATAAAGTAATATACTAAATCACACTAATTACCGAAATCTTTAAAAAATACCAAATTACAGCTTGTTCCTCAACCAAGTTGTAATTGAAAAAAAATATATCAAATAAATAAAAGAAATTCAACTTAATTTAATCAAACTAAAATGCGCGGTTGAATTTAAAAGAAAGAAGCGAAAACAGCAGCGAAATAAAAAGCGGTCGATCGAGAGCCCTAGATGGAGCGAATCAACGATCCAAGACTCCGAAGAAAGAAAGTGAGTTGGACTCGCAAGAACCTACCGAGTTGAAAGCGAAGAGAAAACAGCGGTGAGAGAAAAAAATGAGAATGGAATGGAAAAAGAATTTGAATTGTGGCGAGAAATATGCAGAGTTGAGTTGAGTTAAGCTGAGTAGAGCTGAGTTGAGCTGAGCTGGTCTTTCTGTCTAGGGTTTCTCCTTCTTCTGGTTGTTCTTGCTCAGTGAAGGGCCCTACTGTGTTCTCACGCTTTTTAGAGAGAGAAAGTAGAGAGATTGGTGAGTTGCTGCGGACGTCAAGCTTGTATTCGATCTGATTGAATTTTGGTTCTCTCTCTTTCCTTGTTCATCCCTTCTTTCTTTTTCTGTTTCTTTCTTCTTTATAATATTTAGTTCGAGCACACTCAAGTCAAATCTTATTCTTCCTTTTGCCCTCTCTCTTTCTCTGTTTTGTACATCAACCATGCGTTGCCGTCCATCCTCAGCATCATCTCGGCCGTTCATCATTGTACTCTATCATTTTAAATATGCAATTTCTCAGTCTATAATAGAATCTGGTAATATACTCAATATTACAAGATTTAAAGACCATTTTTAATCTTATAATGTAAAATGATTTTTTTAAAATTTGAATATACATTTTCAAGCTATTTTTCAGTTCATATATTTTATAATAAAAGTATTTATTTTTAGTAAAAAAAATATAATAATAAGTGTTTGATTCATCGTCTTTTTAAGTCTTCAAATTTAGTTTAAGTTTATATTTTGCCTTAAATTTAAATTAAAAATCGCTTTTAATCTTATAATTTAAAATAGTTTGTTTTTAAACTCTGGCAGAATACACATTTTCAACGATCTTTTATTATTTATATATTTAATTCTCTAAAACTAAAGTTTTAGAAACTTATATGTTAAGTGATGTTCACTTTATTTTATTTTTGTTGTTATATTTTCTTTCTACACTTTCTTTTTTATAGTTTTAATGACATGAGCATCATAAATTTATATATAGATCATCATTTAGTTCTGATCATATTTTGCGTAAAGTTATTTTGTTATTAACATCCAAAACTCAACTTATAGAGTTTAAAAGATTTATTAATAACTTGTTCAAAGACATTCATTTTCTAGCAAAAATATTTGGCCCACTGTGACGTTCTCATAAGAGTTTTTCTAGACCACACCTTTGATTTTGATAAATAATTACACTATTTCAACTTCATGAATCAACATGATGCACATATTCTTAATTGCTAATAGCATAAGATCTCAATATTGAAGAGATATAAAAGAAATAATGACTGAATTTGAAGATAAGTCTCTAGTATTCTTTTTTTTAGAAGATGAAAATATTTTGAAAGTTTTTAGCCTTTATTATACAGTCTTTTATACAATATATTCAAAAAGTTTTTAATTTAGTATACATATTTATATTAATTAAAAGAAATTTGTTTTTGTTGAATCATTTAAAAGTTCTTTTAAATGATCTAATCATCTAATACTTAAAGTGTTTCTATTTGATGATTTATGTCTATGTTACAGTAATATTTACATGTCTTTAAATATCAAGAATATGTAATTATAACAATTGGAGGGACCATAAACAAAAAGTTTTCACACATGACACTCTCACAAAATTTTCAAAAAAAAAATACAAAACTAAAAAGATGAAAAAGTAACTATACATAGTAAGTAGGTGACATGTTTTTCATTAGACACCAAATCATGAAAGGCTCTGCATGCGCCACGTGACACACTCACAAATCAAATAATCCTCAAACACGCGCCTACCACGTCTTCCTTCAAGCATATGGAATTTGTCTATCATTCTTCACCGTAGTCCTCATTTCTCTTCCTTCAAAATGAGATTTGCAGCTTCGAATACCTCAGATTTAAGGTAAGATTTAAGCTTCTTATACTTGGGGTAAACCTCTTAACTTCTAAGTTTTACATCAATAATACATTTTATCCTATGTATTTTTCTATCATTTTGAACCTCACTCGCCATTAATCTTTCTCCAGACGAAGATATGCAACTTCGGATGCATCTTCCTTCATTGATTTCCATCGGCATACAAGTTTTGACCCCTCAGATTTATGGTAATGTCGCGTGTGCTACGTGCCGTTAGTCGATGACGAAATAACTCCACAAGTACTACCGCGAACAATAGGTAGGCTCAATAATTTTTCTTCACTAAATAAAATCATATTATTTTATGCTTAATGTGTACATTTATTATTAATTATTAATTAATAAATAATTAATGTTTTATAATGTATGATTAATTTTAATTATTGAGGTAACGTTGCATGTGATACCATGATGGACGAAGACGAAGAACTCCACCAACCATGAAAAAAGGTCAGATCTTTATCATTTACAAAGTTGTTATTTATTAATTATTTAAATATTTTTAAATCTCTTTAAAACTTTCAAACCTCTGAAATCTCTTCAAAAAGTTTTAAATTATTATCATATTATTTCACTACAAAAAATCGTTTATGCGGTGTCAGTTTTAGTATAGCAGTTCAAGAACAGTGTCATATTATATTGTATAAGTCAACACTTTAACAATTGTCACGTTTTGAGTTCAAAAGATGACATTTACAATTGTCACTTTGTAAAGGATACCACTTTTTCGTCACGTAGTTTTCATTCCCTCCATGTTAAAATGAAAACACATGTTTCCCTCCACAGTGAAAATGTTATGTACTGAAAACACTCCAACACCTTCGTTCCCTCCAAACTGAAACCATTGAAGAACAAAGTAAATCCATTTTCATTCTCAAACTGAAAACACTGAAGACCTTTCATTCTCTCCCAACACATTCATTCACAAATTCATATAATTTTGAACCCTAACTCTCCCAACACAGTCATTCCTAAAATTATGTCATGAATCCCTAACAGTTTGGATCGATTGACTGAAACCCTAACCGATTGAAGCGTGTTTGAAAATCGGGGGCCTTCGATCGCCCTCATCGACAACGATAGGTAAGAGCGTTTTGATGTTTACTTGTTTTCGTTCTCGTTTTCCATTTTGTTTGAAAGTCGTGATGTTTCAACTTCATATTGGCAATAACCATTTCTATCATTTGATTGCATATATTTGGGGACAAGTTGAAGAAGTTAGTTGTGACACTTCATCTGACAACTGAGGTATGTTTGATGTGATTTTTTGAGTGTTATAGTTTCTAATTTTCTAAGTGGCTTAGTTTCATTTGTGCCTAAAAAAGGAATTCTTATAATTTTGTCATGAATTGATTTGATTTGTTAGTTGAAAAGATTGGAAGGAAGACTAAATATCCCTGCACCTAATAGACGCTACAAAATAGAGGTATGTTATAACTATTGATTTGGTCTATGTGTGTTTATTTTTTTACATGTGTTTGCATTTATGGATGATTAGTGGTTGCATGCGATGTTTTATTTCTGTTCGCATCTATGAATGATTACATGTGTGCATCTACTGATCTGGGATATGATATGAAAGCAATTGAATCTATTTTATTTTTGTTAATGTGTTTTGTTCTGTTTATTGATGATCTATATGATTATAGTTTTTCCCTCGTTATTTCACTTGCTTTATTAAGATGGAGTATTTTGCTTTATTACTCAAGATTGTTGCACATGAATTGGTTCTTGTATCTATTTTGTATGTTATGATACGATAGAGACACAATTTTCTGAACTTTATGAGCTGAACTTTGGTATTTGAAAAAAATACAAAGACAAAAACATTTAGTTTTAGAAGTTGGGGACTAAAATAAACACTACTGATATTCTGAGTGTGATTTATATTTTTTTTTATTTAACCTTTGATTTTATATTTGGGATGTCTAGATTGAAAGGAGAGAAGAAGAGTACATAAAGTGGGATTTTTAATGTCCTTTGAAATAGGTGATGATTGGTTACTAGGACATGAGTATCTAAGACTAGAAGGTCACAACCACATCAACTACAATTGTTAGTGGTTCTTGTGTAAGTTAAATTGGTTGTTACATAATGGTGTGACTTAATCAACTAAAATGTAATTTTATTAACTAAGAATGTAAATTGTGCAAAACATCTAAGTAGAAAGATAAAGATAAGAAGCAATATGAGGCGTTACTTTCCATTAAAGTCGAGATTGCAAAGACTGTTATGAGTTCTAAGACGGATGATTCTATTACATGGCATGCATCAAAGGATAACCAAGATGGATTGATGAGGCATCCTAGAGATTTTGAAACTCGGATAACATTTGATCAATTACATCCACAATTTGTAGATGATCCTCAAAATGTACAACTAGAGTTAGCTACTGATGGTTTCAACCCTTTTGGAACCATGAATACCAGTCACAGTATATGGCCAATCGTCTTGATCCCATACAATCTCCCTCATTGGGAGTGTATAAAGCAAACCTCTTTTATGTTATCCATGATAATTCTTGGTAAACAAATGGCAAGAAATGACATTGATGTTTACTTACAACCACTCATCAAAGAATTAAAGGAATTATAGTTTGATGGAGTGCAAACATTTGACTATTCAAATAAAGAAATGTTTACATTGCAAGTGACTTTATTGTGGACAATTAGTGACTTTCCTAGGTTAGGTAATTTATCTGGATGTAACATGCACACTGGTCTTGCTTGCACTACCTATAACTTTGACACAGACTCTTGTTGGTTGTACAAGGACGAATTATGCTTTATGGGACACCGTCACTTTTTTACATAAAAAGCATAGATTTAGATTGAATCGTTCTCTTTTTAGGGGAAGAAATGAATTGAGGGATGCACCAAAACATTTGTATGGGTCGGCCATATTTAAACAAGTTGAGGGTCTCAATGTCACATTTGGAAAATCATTAGAGCCTATGGATACCAATAAGAGGGCTTGGGGAAAAAATGTTGTTGAAGTTGTTAGAGCAGAACAATGGAGAAAGAGAAGTAGATTTTTAACCTTCCTTATTGGGAGATAAACTTATTATGCCATTGTCTAGATGTAATGCATATTGAGAACAATGTTTGTGACAATGTTTTGTATACATTACTTGATGATCCTAAGAAATTAAAATATAATCTTAAAGCTTGAAAGGTTCTTAAAAGGATGGGTATAAGGAAAGAACTTTGGCCTGATGACAGAGGAAGATTACGGCCAAGTACTTTTTCATTGTCAAAAGCAAAGAAAAAATGTTCTTATAAACAATAAAAAATGTTAAAATGTCGGATGAATACTCAAGTAATATTTCAAGGTGTATTGATTTAAAAGCTGGAAAGGTTTTCGGCCTCAAGAGTCATGATTGTCATATTCTAATGGATCAATTACTACTTATTGCCATACGTAATGTTTTACCAAATAATATGACTATAGTGGTAATAGAACTATTTTCATTTTTTCGACAATTATGTGCGAAAACTTTAAGTCAATCTGACCTTAATAAACTTGAGTATCGCATGATTCAAACTCTTTGTCACTTGGAAATGTTATTCCCTCCTACATTTTTTACAATCACGGTTCATTTAACATGTCATTTGGCTGGTGAGGCAAAATTTGGAGGTCTTGTACATTATCATTGGATTTATCACATTGAAAGGTAAATATTTCTATCCCACTTTATATTTTTTTTAAGTGTAAAGTTTGATTAGCCTAATTGAAAAAACATGTTTTAGGTATTTGGGACAGTTAAAATCATATGTTCAAAACAAGACACAACCTGAAGGTTCTATTATTGAAGGATACCAGACTAAGGAGGTTCTCTCCTTTTGCTCTCAATATATGGAAGGGATAGAGACAAGAATGAATAGACCTTCACTTGGAATGATTCTCCTAATGTAGATATTACTCAATTGAGTAATTTATTTCCACCAATTGGTAGAGTAGTAAATGCCTCGTCAACTTTTGATATGTCAACCATAGAGAGAACTCAAACACATCGATATGTGTTATTTAATTGTCCCTAAGTTAAGTTGTACATTGAGTGAGTATTATTTAATTGCACTAAATTCAATCCTTACATTTTCATGGAGTTATTAGTAATATGTTGATATCGAATATTGTTTAGAGAATTTAAACATCACTTGCGAATGAGGTATAGAGAGAGAAGAATTTCAACTACAAAGATAGAAAAGATTGTTAATAAAGACTTCATATATTGGTTTCCTTAAAGGGTAGGCAAAATATGTTTTTAGAAATTTCAAATGCTATATTTGGATGATATGTTGACACATTCAATCAATATTTTTTTGTAGATTAATAACCCAGACATATCAAATATAGTTCCAAATGATCTTAAGTATCTAGCTCAAGGTCCAACACCACATGCGAGACGATTTTCTGCATTCAATGTAAATGGATTCAAATTTGAACTGAACATTGAGAACATGGGTTAAAAACCCAAAACAATGGAGTTTTCTTAAATATCATGTGTTGCAAGTAGTGCAAATCAAAACATTAAGGTAGCAAATTTGGCATATTATGGAAAGTTGAAAGATATAATTGAGCTTAATTACTATTGTCATTTTAAAGTTACGTTGTTCAAATATAAATGGGTCGACACCACAAGGGATAAGGGGGTTTAGAAAGGATCCGTGGGGCTTCACACTTATTAATTTTTCTAGATTAATTCACATAAGAGATTGTGAGGAGCATGATCCATACATTGAAGTTTCACAAACTGAAATTGTGTATTATGTGAATGATGAGGTTAATAAAGACTAAACAATTGATGTCCATTTGAAACACGATACTTGTATGACATGGGATAAGAAGATACTGAACTTTTTGAAGTTGAACCGTGTCCACAAGACTTAAATCAATTTTTCAATGACTTTGATCAATTGCTATTGTTTAGGGATGATGAAGATGAACAATGATGATGAACTTCATGAAAATGATTCAATGTCAGAGTAATAATAACCTTGGTCCAACTACACTGTTTATATGAACTTTTACTCTTAATATAGCTGCACATGTATGACATTTTTAAATGATTGGGTTACATTAGTTCACTTTTTTTAATGTTTATGTTCAATTAGTTTTTATTTACATTTTATGTTTAGACCTAAAAGAATTAAGAATTTGTTTAAATCAGTTGATGCATCTACTTTAGACCCATTTGTGGCCAACTATGTTGAAATTAATGATACCTCTGTAACTAACTGCACAAAACCAACCAACGGCTCCATCTCTGCTACAGAAATCTGCATCTCCACTACCACAAGCCTTTAGATTTTCACCACCACAAAACTCACAACATGCACAACCACAAAACTCACACCTTCAAACTGTAGAATCTGCACACAGGGAAATTTCTAATTCTGTACATACATCAAACCTCAAAATCTGCACAACCACAAACCTATGAATTTCTAACTTCTCTTTTATTTGAAGTCTCGATTTTGTTTCAAGCTTTGGAGTGAATTTTATGACCCTCTTCTGACCAGAAATGACCTTATCAAGAATGTTCCATAAGGTCTTAACATGTAACAATGGGTTGTGTTTGGTGATTATCATCTCAGACCTTCATAGTGGTACACATTGCATCTTGATAAGTCTGATTTTAAATTTGTATTGCACTAATTTTGTTTCATTTTCATTTTATAGAACCTATGTAATAGAAATAGAGATATAAGGAAGAGACAAACTATTCCTCACACTAGTGGTGATATGTCTTTATCAAGAAGAAGGGATAGTTTGGTATATTTGTACTTTGACTTCTGAATTTGGAATTTCAATATATAGTATAATATGATTTCTGAATTTAGTGCTATGTCCTAATGAAGAAGAAGGGATAATTTCTATATTTGTACTTTGACTTCTGAATTTGGTATTTCAATTTTCTTATATCAACCTTGTTGTAACATATAGAAAATTGAAACTAGTAGGAATATTGGGAGAGCTGAAATGTGGAATATCACATATAAGAGAAAAAATGGCACTTATGTCAATGATGAAGCTTTGGAGATTGGGGTAAAATTGTGCAGTTGAAAAATCAAATCATTGTTCTACTCTTCCTCAATCACAAGTTTCATAGGGCTTGTTCAAGAACACAACACCTGAAAATCAAAATCTGCACAAGTATGATATTTTTCATTAGTAAGAATAACAACAACAATATTGGTAGCACATGTTTAGAAAAATACAACTCTAAGACATGGTTAACAATGTAACTAGTGGCTAGAAAAGAAATATAGAAAATAAAGCTAATCCTAATAATACTTAAAACATCAAAAGTAAACATGAAGGAAACTAAATTGTATAAGAAAAGAAAACTACTCTAAAACATGGCATCTAAATCAATCTGACCAAATGTCAAATTAATTTTCTCTAATTTTATATAGTACAGTTTATTTTTTACACTATACATCGTACTATGTTTATTAATCCTAACTACATTAACTAAATAAAAATTCAAAATTTTGTCCTATTATTAATAAAGAAAACTGAGAATAAACACTGCATCATTCTAAACTTATGACCGACAACTCTTTCAAACTTGAGTATGTATGCATTGCATCCATTCTTCTTAAAGTATAGCATGTTGTCCCCAGCTTCCAAAAAATATGGTTGAACATATGAAAAGGGAATTGCAAGATCATTAGTGTGAACATTAGCAAAAGCAACACATGAATCAGGTACAATAACTGTTGTACCTAGTTGTTGTTGCAAAGAATTTTTTTCTCCAAAATGAGTAGAAACTACATGTTTTGAAAAATTATCAGTAATGTTATCAGAGAATTAAGAAAATTCAGCATTAACATCAATCTGGATACAAACATGAGTAGGATTCTTATCAGAGTAAGCAACAATATCAAGTTTGTTATCAACATTCTTAGCAACAAAAGGTTTCAATAGAATCTTCATCAATGAATTCATCATCATCAATAATAGATTTTTCAACAAGAGCTTTCACAGAACCAATAGTGGTAGTATTTTTTATGTCAATAGAATCAACAGAATCATGAGCAATTAAACAAGTGTGTTCATTAGTGAATGCATGGTCAGAAACATTAAAATTATGAACACAATTAGAAGGATAAGCTAATGCATCATCGATTAAAGCATCACAAATACAAATAAGGGAATCAATTTCATGTATATAAGAAAAATCATCATTATCTTGAACTTTAGAAAGCTCCTCAATTTGGGTAGAAGCATGGACATTATCAGAAAAACCAGTGGCAACATTATGTTCATAACCAGACTCATCCACAACAAGAGGAAAATATGCACTTTCAAGTGGCATTGAGTTTATACAAGAATTGGTTTCAACACATAGTACACATGTTAGAATCACAAGTGCATCCTATATTCATTTCTCAAAATTGTGTTAAGTCAAATTCTAAGCCTAGGCAGACAATCAACACAATCACTATCAATTTGAATAGGAACATGAATAAAATTGGCAACAAAATCAATGGTAACAGCAGGTTCAATTTTAATTTTACTAGTAAGTTTATAATCATCAGTTGGAAAACCACTTATTTGATTAAAAGAAAATTTAGAAGTGTTTTGCTGCATTAGTTCATTCAAATCAGTTGTCATTTGCTCCATTTGAATTTTTAGGTCCTGTATTGTACTTGAAAGGTTTTGTTTACACTATAAACTACTGGTAACCATTTGTTTCATTTGTTTCATCAGTTCATCCAACGAAGGGGTTGGCTCTGTATTCGCTTGCACCAATTCTTCATTTGATGGTACTGAATTTTCCTACAAAACATCTAAATCACAAGGCTGAAAATGGTTAATTTGAACAAAATAAAATTGGTCATAATTTGGCCTAGAGTGGCTGACAAGGTTGGTCAAAATACTACTCAGAATATGATTCATTATGCTGTAAAGAATGCTCATAAGACTATAGATATTGTTGTATATATGACTAACACAATGTTTGTTGGGAATATGAATCACAATGCATTCAATAATTGTATGGTAGATCATGAGGAAATGCAGAAAAGTTCTCATATGTAAACTAATTATTCACAGAAATTGAATCTGAATTCATATTCACAAAGAGAATCAGAAAATTTAAATTCGCTACAAATCTAAATGACTACAAAGAAAGGCTAACTCAAAAATGAACATGAATTATGTACAAGACAAGAAACAAGGATAGAACATCTTCAACGATTATCAATGGCTTATGTTTCCCCGCAGCAGCACCAATTTGATAAACCGTTTAGTCACGTCCGATTTTCAAAATAAAACTAAATTTTCCTACTTTAGCATAGGATCAACCTAGGTCGAATCCAAGGAAACACAAACCAATTGATTTTATTGAAAGATTTTCTTTCATTGACAAATTAAAAAAAATTAGAGGATTGGCAGTATTAAAATTGAAACAACAATTGTAAAATAGAATTTTAAGCAAGAACAGTAAAGAAAAGTTGAGTTGAATGAGATAAGCATTGGAAAAAGAAAGACAAATTGTAAAACTGAAAAATTAGAAAATGAGTAAAAGAAAAAAAAAACAAAAGAACAAGAAAGAAAGTAATAGAAATCAAAGAACATAAGCGAGAAAGAAACCAAAAACTCATGAATTGCTAATCGCCAACTTCTTTTTTGAGTAAACAAAAATTAAAACAAAAGAAGCACAAATCAGAACAATAAGGTAAAGAATTGAAATAAGCATGGAAAAAGAGAAGAAAGAAACATTAAGAACATGAACTCTAGTTGAAATCGTAGAATCCAGAAAGCTTACAATCATCTTGAACATAGATTGTAAATGAAGACAATAAAATGAAAATAGAAATTGTGCAGGCAGTTGAATCAGACTGAATAAAGCAAAGAAGAAAAGAAAAACAATTGAAGAATGAACTCGAAACAGTAGAGAAATGAAGAAGATGAAGAGTTGGTAAAGAAAAACTAAAGCATCCTATGTATTGTGCCCTATGTGGGTTTTATATCCAATGGGTTTCCCAAAATCCAAGAGAGAGGTATACACATGGTCTCATGTAAGAATAGAGTTTATGCATTCTCATATTCTCATTCATTCATTCAAAATGAAAAATAAAAGAATTTTATGTATTCATACATGCATTTTCATGATATCATTTCATTCAATATACGAAATATGAAAAAATATGCATTCATACATGTATAGTATCATTTGTTCAAATAATGAAAAATAAAAAATAAAAGTTTAAACATATATTTTCACAGTCTCATGCATTCATAAGAAAAAATGAATATAAACTTTCACGCATTCGTTTATGCCTTTTCACAAGTCTTGGTCTCACGTTGTTAGGCGTGACCTTCTGGTGCACGACCCTGTATTTTGAGAGATGATCTTCTCGTCTCTATGGTTGGACAAGATCTATGCTCTAAGTGAAGAATCACAACCCTCTCATCTATGAAAATGACAAGGTCTCAACAGTTTCAGATAATTTATGACCCTCTCGTCTCTGAAAAGGATATGGTCTTAACAATTTCAAATAAATCATGACCCTCTTGTCTCTGAATAGGACAAGGTATTGGTCGTAAATGAAGATTAGTAACCCTCTCGATACAAGGTTTCGATCTTACTTTTTCAGAAAATGACCCTCTCGATACAAGGTCTCTAGTGAAAATACGGTGATTCTCTCGATACAAGATCCCGATGTCATGTTGTTAGGTACGACCCGTTGATTCAAGGTCGTAGTGATGATCCTCTCGATACAAGATCTAAATCTCTAGTGAAGATTCATAACCCTCTCGATACAAGGTTGCGATCTCACAATGTTTGAAAGCCCCTCTCGATACAAGGTCTTATTTTTAGAAGTGAAGATTTGAAGTCATCTCGATACAAGATCTCGATCTCACAAAGTTTGTTTAGGCGTGACCCTCTGATGTAAGGTCTCGACTTTATTGTTTAGAGTGATGATCCTCTCGATACAAGATCTCGATCTCCAGTGAAGACTCGTAACCCTCTCGACATGGTCAAGGTTTCGATCTCACATTTCTTTTCATCAGATTTATTTTTCAGTCAGAAGTGAATATACGACGATCCTCTCGATACATGATCTCAGTCTCACAAGTTTGCTTACAAGTGATGATACGTGACCCTCTCGACATGGTCAAGGTCTCGATCTCACATTTCTTTTCCAGCAATAAATGGCACATGACCCTCTCGTCTTTGTATAAAGTCAAGGTCTCAGCCATGTTTGATGTGTAACCCTCTCGTCCTATGTAGGTTAAGGTTATGACGTCATCCTGAACGAAATCAGTTTGTTTTCGTCTTTACTTATCTTTTACTTTCATGATCTGAAAATTTTAATTTTTAAATTATCTAGTAAAATCTAAATAAAGAGGGGCATTTGTCAACACCCAATTTCGTCCGGATGAAATAAGAAAAATAAAAATTATTTTTTTTACTATTTGCACCATGTTTTTTATTTCTTTATCTACATTTTTTGGCATCACTATTGAGCTTGTGGCCCAAATTTCTATTTTTTGCATTTTTCTCTTTGTTGGATCATTTTACTAACTACATTTTCTTTTATAGGTTTTTGTTGGGTTGAGCCCATTATTATATTTCCTTGCTCATCTTTATTGTTTGGATGTATTGTTTTTCACCATTTACTTTTCATTTTTGGGTCGAGTCCAATCTTGTATTTTTTTTGTTAGTCGTTTGTATTTTTTATTTCTTTTTCTTTACCATTTCAATTTTTTTAGGTATTAATCATGTTAAGCGTAAAAAAAAAAGGAAGAGGAATATGAATTGAATGATAAGTTTAAGTGTATTATATGATTTTTTTTTAATTGCTTTCATAGATTTGGTTAAGGCGTTAAAACCAATTTGAAACTTTCATTATTATTTTTTTGATTTAGTTAGGTAGTAATTAAAAGTAAATAACAGAATTAACGTTGATTATAATTGAATGCATGCATTATTTTTGCTAACCCATTCATCACTTTGCATTTACATATAAAAATAGAACTTGAAATCATTCAAAGGATACAAATACATATCAGTCACATGCATAATTACAATCACAACTAGATCTCAGTACATTCCAATACAAAAATTCCAGAACTGAGAGAATTGAGGAGACACACATATACAAAATTAGAAACAATCAAAACCAGAGTCCATTTTATAGTTCAGTTACAAAGAGTTCATCAGACAGAGATTGACAATTCAAAAATATAAAGAAGCAGAGATTATACAGAGACGCTATCATGAAGATCAAGATTCAAATAAATTGAAATTATAAATAGCCTTTAAATAAATTGAAAACACTCAGAAAAAGTATACAACGTGTGATAATATCTTTGTTGAAAATGGGCAACCACTAAAGCCAATAAAGATTTATGTGAAGAAAACAAGGATCTGAAGCAGAACCTTGAAATTCAAAACACAAATCAAGAAAATGTGAAAAAGGAATTGCTTTTGGTGAGAGAGTTTGGGTAAGATACCCATGAAAGTAGACCAGACGATATACAATGTATTATTAGAAAACACTACACTCATAAAGGTTCTTTCCCAATCTAATATAAGTGGTAAATCTTTGGATCTTATGATAAGAAATTCTAGAAAGTCTCATGATAAAATCGAGATAGGATATGAGGACAAAAAACTCAAAGAAATCAAACAATTTTGATGTATCATAATCTAAACTGTATGTAGGTATATCATTTAATGGTATCCTAAGAATGGAATAGTGGAAGAAAACTAACTAGAGAGGATCCAAAAAGGTGTAGGTACCTAAAATGAAAATAATTCCTCTTTCAAATGTTCTTAACCTAAGAAACAAGACCCATGTCATGGTACCTAGATAGTGGTTGCACATAATATATGATGGGAGGAAAACATATTTTCCACAACCTCTAGATAAAGAGAGGAGTAAAAGTCATTTGGAGGAGGCCAACATGGAAGAGTCATTGAAGGTGGTTAGGTAAGTCTGAAACCTTCTATTTATTATTAATGTTTTATTAGTAGATGGTATGAGGCATAACTTGTTGAGTGTAAGTCAATTGTTTAGCAGTGGGTGTAATATGATGTTTAACAAAGACCAATGTATAGTCAACAATAAAGACTGTACCAGAATGTTTGTTGCTAATAGACAAGATAACCTTTATAAAATTGGTATGGACAAGCGCTCAACTCATAAGGTATCTTATCTTGTTACTGTCAAATAAGATAACTGGATTTGACACAAGAATTGTGGGCATGCTACTTTGAGATTACTCTCAAAATTGCAAAAACACAACCTCATAAGAGGATTTCCATTCACATCATTAAAAGACAATTTTCTTTGTGAGTCATGTGTTAAGTGGAAGCAAGTTAAAAGCTATTTCAAAAGAAAAAATGATATTTCCACCAAAAGACCTCTTTTAGTTGATACACTTGGACCTTTTTGGACCAACAAGAACTTAGTCTATTAGTGGCAAAAGGTATGGTCCAATCATTGTTATATACTAGATGGACATGGGTTAAGTTCTTAAGCCACAAGGATGAGGCTTTTATAGTCTTCTATAAATTCATGGAACATGTTCAAAATGAAAAGGGCTTATCAATTGTGGTTGTCAGAAGTGATCATGGGAGATAATTTGAAAATGAAAACTTTTGAGACCATTGTGGAAACTATGATATAAACCACAATTTTTCCTTCTCTCAAGACACTATAAGAAAATGGTGTTGTTAAGAGAAAGAATTGTGCTTTGCAAGAGATGACTCTCTATCTCAACCCTTAAACGCTTTTAGGCAGAGCCAATTAGTACGACTTGTTGTTTGCAAAACAAAATTTACATTACACCCTTGCTAAAAAATACTCCCTATGAATTGTGAAAGGACAAGAAACCCAACATATCTTATTTCCATCCCTTTGGAATTTAATGTTTCATTCTTAACATAAAAGACAATTTGGGAATGTTTAATTCCAAGAGTGATGAAGGTGGTTACTCTGAAATGTATAAGGTCTATAGAGTTAATAACTCTAGCGAGTTTTTTTTTTTGTTGAAGAAGTTATCCATGTAAGATTTAATGACTTCAAGCTTATAAAGAAATTATCAAAGAAAAACAAATCTTTTGGCTTTGATTTACAGGAACTATATGTTAATTTAACAATATCATACAATTAGACAAAAGGACTAGATGATATGTCCAACACATCAGACAAACTAGAAGAAGAGAAATAACCAATAGGCAGATATTCAATTCCATTGAAGAACCATCTTGTTAATGCCATCATAAAATATCACAAGACATGAGTATCTACAAGGTCGAAGGCAAAGGAAAGGTATAGATTCTATTCAAACCTGTGATCATTTAGCTCATCTAGATGTTATACACATTTTACTTGCATTTGTTGCCTTCAATAAATGAAGTTGTATCAAATGGACATAAAAAGTGTATTCCTTAATAGCTTCATCAAGTAAGAAGTCTACGTGGAACAACCCCCTAGATTTGAGAGTTTTACTTTTCCAGACGATGTTTATAAATTAAGCAAAGCTCTGTATAGACTCAGACAAAGCATGGTATGAACGTCTGAGCACTTTTCTAGTCGAGAATGGTTTTAAATGTGGGAGAGTAGATATTACCTTATTTCACAACAACTATTCTAATGAATTCATTATAGTTCAAATTTATGTTGATGACATTATCTTTAGTGCAACTAATGAGCTTCTTGCCAAGAGTTTTTAAGCCTTATGCAGTTTGAATTAAAAATGAGCATGATGCGAGAACTTCGATACTTCTTAGCATTGCAGATAAAGTAGGAAGATAGTCTAATCTACATACATTAGACAAAGTATGTAAAAGAGTTGTTGAAAAGTTCAACAATGTCAAAAGATAGGCACTCCATTCATTCAACAACATCTCTTGGACTAGAGAAAGAGCCAAATCTAGTGGGCATCATGATCGCAGTCGTTTAATGAGCGAATTAAAAGAATTCTAGTGTTGATCGCCTAAAGTAGTGCTAGACCGTCTAACACCAAAGAGATGATAGTATAGATAAGGGAAAGTTAACCCTAAGTCATCTCCCAATGAATCCAATAGTAAATTCAGACAATCAATATTCAAAACTTATCTGGAATAAAGAAAGTTAGTAATAACAGTAAATTAATGAGGGGAGTTTGAGATTGTTGAGTAGGAAATTAAAATAGATGATATAGAAATAATAAAGAGAATAGGTTGACTCTCAAGTTCTTTCACAACAAATTCTTCCTTGGTTTTCTAAAGATTATTATCCTTCAATTCTCTTCACATAGTTGAACTCAATCAAACAAGCGTCAATCAAATTCAATAGAATCTTATTAGCAAAACAAATGTCTACTAATATATTCCATATCTCACCAAGCGTATACTCAATGAGATGTATATCTTTTACCTCTTGAATAAGAGTACAAGAAATTGATTAAGACTAAGCGAATTAACCAAGAACTCTAACTAAAGAAAAAACAATTGAATTCTCAACAAGCATTCAAAAACAATTACTTTTCCAGAAACATATAATTCAAAAAGACCAATAATATAGAACAAATGTTACAGAGAATGTAAAGAACAAAACTTTATTAAACAGAAACCTCATAATTTATCGTGAAATCACAAGAGAATCAACCCAAAGGAGTTTAGCCCTCCAAAAGGATGACTAAAATACAAAAGAAAATGAAACTAGAGTTTATGTTATGCAGCAGTCTGTGTCCTTCATGCCTTCTCCAACCTCTATTTATAATCTCCTTTTCTTCAAGAAATTAACTCAGAATTAATTCTCAGAAATTGTCTTTGCAATTATCATATGTTTCCTCATGTGCCAAAGATTAATTTTGTAAATATCTTCTTTTTAGTAAATCTTTAGATTTTCCATCTCCCAATTTCTTTTAGATATTTTGTTTCCAAATTCTATTTTAGATACCAGCTCATAATAATTGAATATGCTGCAAAAGATATTGCAGAATATTTGAAGGAGATTTGCTCTAAATTAAGTTAGAATTGCAGAGGATCATTTTCATAGAAAATCTGAATAACATCTTGATAAAAGATTTGATTAGATTTTGAAGTCCATAGAATATCTTCAAATAACCATAAACAGGAAAAGTAAGAGAATGTGCTTAAAATCCAAGTTTAATCAATAATCTCAATTAAGGTCTAATTAAAACAATAAATTTATTTTCAATTACAGTCTAAGAAAGTCAAGATTAAATACTCTAAGTGTGAATAAAAATATACTCATCACAACCCTATGTACATATAAATGGTTAGATTGTTGCTCCATCTTACAACGTCTAAACTTGACATCATGTTGAGCATTTTCTTGTGTGCTCGCTTTCACTCTGAATCAAGGGAAATTCACTGAACTATTGTTAAGAGAATTTTTAGATATTTAAAAAGTTATACTAATCTTGGTTTATGCTACAAAGGAAAAGAAAGTTTCCTTTTGCAGAGTTTCTATTATGCAGAAGACAAAGTGGAAAGGAAAAACACAAGTAGAATTTGCCACTTCATATAAGGTAATCTAATCTTATGAATGAGTAAGAAGCGAGGCACAAAAGTTTTATCCATTGTAAAAATTGAAAAACACAAGTGGAGTTTGTCACTTCATATAAGGTAATCTAATCTCATGGATGAGTAAGAAGCGAGGCACAAAAGTTTTATCCATTGTAAAATTGAATGCATATCAACTGCAACTTGTTGTTCACAACTATTATGGATAAAGAACTAGTTAGAAGACTACAACATCTAAGAGAGTAAAATTCCATCTTTTGTGACAATAGTGTTGTAAATAGTTTATCCAAAAATCCTATTTTGCATTTTAAAGTTAAACACATTGAAATCAAACACCACTTCATAAGAAATCATATACAAATGGCACTATAGATGTACATATGAATGATTAAATTGTTGATATATATACAAAACCTCTTATTGAAAAGAGATTTAATTGACTAAAAACCCTTTTTGACATGACCTTGGTTGAAGAGTAATTGATGAAATGTGTAATGCATTAAACACTTAAAATCTTTTGTGTAGTAGATGATATAGGATTTGGTTTGCATCGGCTGGTGTGTTTAGAATTGGGAGTTTCTTTCTAATATATATTTAATATAGTTTTGTTTTATTCTCCAAAATAATTTGGAGTTTTGAAAAAAAAAATATATCAGAATTATGTTGCATCCATAAATTTACATCAAAGAATTATGTTCCCAAATGCTAGAAGAAAATGAGCCTATGGTACTTTCATTCCATCATCTAATAATAGGTCCTTTAAGTTCCAGTTGGAATTAAATTCTATCTATATACATATGATCATCAAGTAATAAGGCAAAGATTAGATAGTAATTTAATAACAAACTTTAGATATAAATAATATATTATGATATATATATATATATATATATATATATATATATATATATATATATA
>Ga0209489_100499_pt1 | contig 73660 bp, 29 predicted proteins | sample SiratrowhiteBW_FD_187527 | JGI IMG/M metagenome (GOLD analysis project Ga0209489, IMG submission 187527) | Root nodule microbial communities of legume samples collected from California, USA - Siratro white BW (SPAdes) (version 2) | ecosystem: Host-associated > Plants > Roots > Nodule | place... | reverse complement strand
TTTTTTTTTTTTTTTTTTTTTAGGTTTCTCTTGACGTATATATTAAAAAATAATTTTAAATATAATAAAAAAATCCAGTTATCTTTAACAAATATCTTTTATCAAAATTATCTATATATACCTTTTAAAATAATTATTATAAAAAAATAACTGATTGTTTTTTCTTATATAAATAACCTGCCTCCATAGAAAATAAAACTTTGAGAAGAGATATAAAGATCAACACCTATTTCCATTCTCTTATATCCAAACATCTGAGACAAAGAAAGAGTGTGAGAGAGAATGGACGCCATTGATTCCGTCTTCGATCCACTCAGAGAATTTGCAAAGGACAGCGTCAGGCTCGTCAAGCGCTGCCACAAACCCGATCGCAAAGGTGAAACCCTAATTTCAATTCTGCTTCTTCAATTTCAATTCGATTCCAATCTATGTGCTGTGGATCCTCATTTTTCCCATGCATTTTCTATTTTAGAATTCTCAAAGGTTGCCGTGCGTACCGCAATTGGTTTCGTCGTGATGGGCTTCGTGGGTTTCTTCGTGAAACTCATTTTCATTCCAATTAACAACATTATCGTCGGATCTGGTTAGGTAAAGTCACAAAAATGTTTTTTTTTAATTGTTTTTTATATGCCTCTTTTCTTCTGCTTGGATCTCTCTGTTTATTATCTGCTAAAGTTAGAGATCGCCTTTGGATTTTTTGTGTAGATTAAAAAAAATAGAACATCATTTGAAGGGCTTGTTTGGTTGGTTGTTGATTGGGAAGAAATATTGTTTCAGTTGTTAGCATTACTTTATTGTGATCGCGTGTAACTATATAATGTGATAGATTGATGCCAATATGGCTTCTATTCGATTGGATATCTAATGATGTGTGAACCGTGTGGAATATTTTTGTGCGTAAATTCCTGTGTTTGGAAATTTTATAATAGTTCAGACAATTTTCGTTCTTTCTATTGATTGATCGAGAAGTGCAAGTGACGAAGGAAATTGTTTATTTTTAAGTGAAATTGAAGTTAAATAAATAAATTAGGGGCTATCTTATCTTGTGTCAAGCAAGCGCAATGAATGAGAATGGTTTAGTTATTGTTTGATTGAGGTTCTTTATATGCATATGGTCATATGAGTTGGTAACCTTGTGCATATTACTCAAACTTCCACCTAACCCACCACTACTCCATCCACCTAAGCCTATCTTACCGAGTTTTGTTTATATTCACATTGTATAAATTGAGATCAACTTCTGTTTGTCTTCTGTTTATGCCCTGATCATATAATTGTTTAGATTAGATGGCATGGTAGTAAAAGTGGTGAATTCCCTGCTCAAGTCTCTTCTTTCTGGAAAACAAAATTCAAGACACAGTATTTAGCCTATGTACGAGAGTACATTTGTTTTCTTATATTTGTGCTTCATGATGGAAGTTCAGCGTTAATTCATGGTTCATGGAGTTTTGAGGTTGAACGGGGTTGAATGCCAAATCAAAGATATATTTCAATGAACTTCTCTATTGGCTTTTAGGGTGCATAACTTACTAGTTTTTAACTTGTTATAATGCTTGCCGTTTGCTAATTGGCAGGTGACTTTTTCATCTTTGACTCTGTTATGTTCTATGTTGCTCCTACTTATTTTGAATATTATAGCTTTTGATGTAAATTGTAGAATTGTTTGAAGGGCCAATAAGTAGATGAATTAATTGGTTGCATTGTAATATAGTTTTCGAAAAAAAAAAAATCTGTTGTCGTTGTTTTCAAATGAACATACATGGCAATAAGGTGCTACGATTTCATATTTAAAAGTGGTGGGGTGTGGGGCTTATTTTATGGGTACATGTGTAAGATTATGCATATCTATATCCTCGGGAGCAATGTGAGACTATTTATCAAATAAACTGTTGTCAAGGACATTATTATGGAATCTCTACTTTCTTTGAAAATGCATTTTTAGATAGTCTGATTTTTGTACTAATTTTCATTTATTTTGTGTGTTTCGAGATGTTGGTTGTGTTATTGATGAAATTGTCTTGAAGGAAGTGTGAAAAATGAGTGATTTAAATAAACCTTGGTTTTCTTTACAGGGTTCTTCACAGTGTAAGGGGAACTGCAATCGCCTCAGGACTTGAAGGTGTCAAGAAAAAGGAGGCAAAAAGAATTCCCCCACGAATAGATAATTAATCTTAGTTATGTTATATTTCATTTTTTATTTTTACTTGTTACTGGAAGAAGCGAGGAAAATACATTTTTGATTTTTTAGTTTATGTTAACTGTTTTCTTTCTTTTATGACCAATTCATATTTCAAAAGTGCATTTGGCTATTTATTGGTCGCTCAACTGATTCCAAAATTAAAGTTTAAATTATATCTTTTAATATATGAATTTCCTTTATAAAAAGTTATAATAAAGGGCTAATTAAAATAAGCAACCTTCTATTTACCTAGTTGAACTTTCACAACCTGTTTCTTTCATTTAAAAAAAACACTTTTAAAATGACTAAGAATTGAAATTTACCATCCAGCATGATCACACCTTTTTGTTATGATTGGAAATGTGAGAACTGAGATATGAAGTAGAGATAAGGCTGAACTAAACTTAAAGAGAAGATAGTAAAAAAAAGTGTGTGAAGTTAGCAACTAAATAAATTCAAAGACAAAAGAATAAAGTAAAATGAAAAAAAAATATTTAATATTTTTCATTATTCTGGAATAAATTCAAAACTATCACAGAAAATCTCATTTTGTAATTATAATTTCATTACAGGGTCTTCCAAAATGATATTTTGGTATGAATGTTAAGTTGCTTCTAAAATGACATTTTCAAGAGTGTTAATTCGTTCCAAAAGGAATTGAATTTTTGTGGACGAAAAGTGAAATTGGAAAAACACTTAAGGGTAACTCAGTCATTTAACATTTTTTGAGATACAGAATGAGATTCTAAGGCTCAATGAACATATAAAAACAGCATTTGGCAAAATAATGTGGATTAAAAATCCATTCAAATTTACGCATTAATTCTTACAAAACAAATTTATAAAAAAACTGTATGACTAACTAACATTTCCTTTTTTTATTATTATGATAAAATTAAAATATATGTATTTGAACATTGTAGGATAACTAATATTTTCAATAAAAAACAATATTTAACATTTTTAAGCCAAGAATAAATGAATCATTTTTGTTACTTTATGGATCTTCTTACTTTCAAAAAAACTAATCATCTTTAAAAAATATGAATATTAAAGAATTTGTAATATAAAAGTCTTAAAACAAACTTCTAATAAATTTTATTTTACTTTAAAATGATTTTATTTGATCATATTTTTTTTCTAATTATGAATTTAAAAATAATTTTATTTCTATGGCAGAGATATTAAACTTAAATTTTCTATTGATGATACAATATTTTAGGATAAATGATGAAATTAGTATTACAAGTATTAACATATATGGATTTTAGTATACTATAAGAAAATATACATTTTTATTGTAATCTAATTTTATTAATTTTGTATAAATTGTGTTAATAATTAAGATAATTGAACATATAGTCTTTAATATTTATTACGTGTGTTTATTAAAAAGAAAATTAATACTATTATATACATTACTTTTCTTTTTAACAAACACTCGTCTTTAATTACCTTAATCGTTAATTAAATTTAATCAAAATTAATAAAATTAAAAATTTTGTATTAAAACTATAATTTTTTTATCATTATATTAAAATTAAAATATAATCAGTATTAATATACCAATTTAATAATTTATTATAGTTATTGCATTGTAATTGGGTAGCTTTCGATGCTTTCAGTTTAATTTTATGCCGTTTTTGTTCTCAATTTGGCAATCTAATTTCAACTGGAGCGTGCTCTGTTTGGCTCAGAAAAAGCATAAACAGGGTGTGCCAGCGACAACAGTGTTCTCCTTCAAAAATCGATATAACATAGATAGACGGTGCGTTACCTTAAACAACTGTTTCATTTTGATCCTCGTCTTCCTTTTATCATTCCCTCATTCTTCCTACCGTTACCTGCTTCAATGGAAGGTTTGGCTTCTCTCAACAAGGCTCCCTTTCAGGCCACCCCATTCCTCTCTTCAAGACCCAAAACCTGGGATCTTCCGACCCAGCTCAATTTTTATAAAAGAAACTCCTTTTCGACATTTTCTATTCGGGCCCAGGTGAGTTTTTTTTGGCAAATTTTTTATCTTTTTGCAACATTTTGGGGTGTCTCCTTATGGATTAATCTGGGTCTCTTTCTATTTTTGTTTTGGGAGTTTGGGTTCACTAAGAATGGAAATAGATGATGGGGAGGTACAATTTGGGTTCATTTGGGGCATATGAATGAGTGCTGAGTTTTATTTGCGGGGAACTCTTCTTGATTTGCCATGTGGGGTTTGGCTTATGTGGTGTTTTGGTTGGGGTCTAATGATGCTATGTGGGTTAGGGAAGTATAGTTTTGGTTCATTTGGGGTGTATGAATGAATGCAGAATTTTATGTTCTGAGGAACTCTTGTTGATTTGCCGTGTGAGTTTTGGATTATGTTTTGATTAGGTGGTACGTAAGTGGGTCAGGGAAGTAGAATTTGGGTTCAATTGGGGTGTATCAATGCTTACTTTTTATGTTATGAGTAATTCTTACGATTTGTGGTGTTTTGGTTAGGTGGAGTCTACTGATGGTTCGGCTGCAGTATCCTCATCTGGTGAATCCGTGACAGACGCTCTCAAAATTAAGGAGTGGGAGGTAGGAATGTTACAAAATGAGGTTGCATCTAGCCAGGGAATAAGAATAAGGAGAAGGCCACCATCTGGACCCCCTCTGCATTATGTAGGACCCTTTCAGTTCAGGTTGCAGAATGAGGGCAATACACCCCGGAACATTTTGGAAGAGATTGTGTGGAACAAGGACACAGAAGTCACACAGGTATTATGACGCTTTGTTTTCTATTGTTCTTAATATATATGTTATTTTTCAATAAATAGGTTGAATGTATTACTGGTGACTATGTGATTTTCAGCTTAAAGAAAGAAAGCCCCTCAGTGTGCTGAAGAAAGCTCTGGAAAATGCACCTCCTGCTAGGGATTTTATTGGTGCTCTAAGGGCAGCGAATGAACGAACTGGACTGCCGGGGTTGATTGCAGAAGTGAAGAAGGCATCACCAAGTAGGGGTATCTTGAGAGAAAACTTTGATCCAGTAAGTTTTCCCTGCTTTCCTTTATCATTTTTTTACAGATAGAATTGTTTTCTCTCTACAACTGTAACCTGTTACTGATTTATTGTGGGAAATGTTTTAGCTGGCCTGAACTTGCTGACATCCCATTGCTTCTTGTTGGTTAGAGTTAGTCCGTTCATTTTTATTTTTATTTGGCCTCCTTGAATCTTCTTGTTACAGAATTTGTGTTTGATCCGAGTCATGTTTTCAGACAGGTCCTGGTTTATGCCACATGTCGATTTCTTCTCGTATGCATCTTAAGCTTTTTGCTTCCCTAATTAATTTTCTATCTACCCCTTTGAGATGCACGCTCATCAAAATAAATTTCTTCTCAAATCTATCTTTGCCACGCGGATTTTGCTTTTACTATTATTGCATTTATGAAGTCAATTCTATAATAGTAGTTAAATTTCGTCTTCACAAAACAAGGACCTGTTGTGATTTTAATGTATCAGGAAGATGTTATGTTTTCTCATTAAGTTGAGTTTCTTGGTCTTGGTATTTTTTTATCTCTGAATGTATCATGACCCTTCCAAAACTTATCCAACACTGTTGCTAGTCTGTATTTTTCTCTCTTTATGGTATATGCGCTTATTTGAGCTGTTTCTGTGATAGGTTGAAATTGCTCAATCTTATGAGAAGGGAGGAGCAGCTTGCCTAAGTGTTTTGACTGATGAAAAGTATTTCAAGGTAAACCAACCAACGTTGAATTTGTTATAATGTGTGTACTGCTTGATAATATTTGGTTGCTTGAGTCCTAGGTAGGTGATGGTGCAGCACAATGATAACTAACTCTTAATATTGTCCAGGGAAGCTTTGAAAATCTTGAGGCAATAAGAAAGGCTGGAGTAAAGGTTTGTTTTGTGATTTGTAAAGTCCCTGATATTGGATATATTATAGCATCTAATGCCTTTTATAGACCATGTTGATGACTATGGACAAAACATGCAGTGCCCTTTGTTGTGCAAAGAGTTCATCATAGATGCATGGCAACTGTACTATGCTCGAACTAAAGGTGCAGATGCTGTCCTTTTAATTGCTGCTGTTTTGCCTGATCTTGACATCAAATACATGATTAAGATATGCAAGTTACTTGGACTGACTGCACTTGTTGAGGTAAAGTTGGCACTTTTTTATTTGTTTCCTAAATCTGATTGATGTTCAACTTCAACATTAAATTATTTTTAAGCTTTCTGATATCTTATGTTTAATATGAATGTAGTGCCAAATGTATGCTTAGTTTATCCCATGTTGTGTAAACTTGGTTCTAAAGTAGGTCGCTTAGAATTTTGAATAGCGTAGTTGTTATAGTCATAGAAATAAGGAGCCAATCATAATGATTCTGTACTTGAAAGCAAGAAATAAATTATGTTAGATTTACAAGTATAGAATCTATAGATTGACTGGGCTGTGTTGAAACCAGAAATAGACCAACTTAGCTTCAATCAAAACTTTGGATTGTCATGACTGATTTGTGATTGCAATACCTGATGGACAAAAGGATTTTTTTCACATTTTATGCTGTTTTGTCAGGTCCACGATGAGAGGGAATTTGATCGTGTTCTTGCAATCGAGGGGATTCAGCTTATTGGCATTAACAACCGTAATCTTGGTATGTCTTATCACTCTACTCTCTCCTCCCCTTGCATTTTTTTCTTTTTGATGAAATGTTATCTGGCTTTTCTCGTGCTTGTACTCTAAATGGAATTTAATTGTACTTATATTATGCAATTTATCTTTTAATTAGTAGTTCAATAAAATCCTTTTGGTGTTTGATACAGCTTGTTTTCCCTCTTCAATTGAATGTGCCTTTTATTTTATACTTTTGCTTTCATATTCTGTGTAATTTTTCTCAAGTTTTCTTCGTCGATGTTATTTGTCTTCCTTATCCTTCTACATGGATACATTATCACTTCCTTAAATCCTATCTGTACCTTTTTACTACAATCTTTTAGAACTCATAAAACTTTGAAGCACTGCAATTACTTTTATCTGTATACTTTCTGCTATTACTTCACCTAGCAACAATTTTTTGACTTAGTTGTACTTTTGGTCTCTTTAGCTAGAACTATGAACACTTTTCGTCACCTAAGTTTTTGAGGACTATTAAGTTCCTCTATTTTTTTAATCAAGCAAATTTGGCTTCTATTTTCTTATATCTGAAATATTCAAATTCTCTTTCATTTCCTTCTAAATATTTGAGAGTTCATGATGGATTCAGGATATAAAATCATTTTACAAATTAGAATTAAAAAATTTAGTGGCTTTATTTAAAGGATTTTTTAGGGTGTGAAATTAGGATATGAAGAGAGAAACATTGGATATTATTATTTTATGTTTTATTTTGGTGAAATTTAGTGTTTTGATCGGTTAGTCTTGAGTAGGAGAAGGTTTTAAACAGTTTAATTAATTTATATTGTGAAGGTTTCAAGTAGAAAGTGAGAAAGTAAGGATTTTAGGTAGAAAACATAAATGGAAGGACTTAACTAGACAGAAAAAATTAAAGGGACCAAAATCCAAAAGTAAAGAAAATAGAAGTGCAATAAAGTTATTTTTTTCTTTCTCACGCACACATACATGTTTGAGAACACTAATAATTTTGTACTATGCTTTTATCTTTCTGTGCCAATCTCTGAATATTTAAACTTGAGGATCTGCAGAAACATTTGAGCTGGATATTAGCATCACAAAGAAGCTTCTTGAAGGAGAGCGAGGCAAAATAATCCGTGAGAGAGACATTATTGTACGTGGCCTTTCCTTTCCTTTGTTTAGAGCTACTAAATGACTGTTATATAGAAAACGAGTATTTAAAAGACATTTTCTTTTAGTTTATCAACATCATGTTGATGATGATATGGTTTGTTTAGATGGTTGGAGAATCTGGGCTATTCACCCCTGAGGACATTGCCTATGTTCAAGAAGCAGGTGTCAGAGCTGTAAGTATTGGCAATTTCATTTCTAATCATTAAAAACACCTAGCAAATTGTAATCCAAATTGAATTTCATTAATGTCAAACATTTGCAATCCAACTCATTGTTTTGCCATTTTTTTTCAGATACTGGTCGGAGAATCTATCGTGAAACAAAGTGATCCTGGGAAGGGAATCAGCAATCTCTTTGGCAAAGATATATCTATCTGAGTTGAAGCGAACTATCTTGAGATGACTGATAATGATAAAGTTCTTGATTTGATGCCTTTATGTACCAAGTCATCAAAATCTTATCAACGGCAAGCATGTACCAAAAAGAAACTTTCAATGTTCAATTATAGTTCCCACCTAAATACTGTATCATTAAGATATTCGTTTGTCAACTTTGAATCTCACTTCTTCATTTTCCACAATCATATAGTCCATGACGTTTTCCCCAACAAATTCGAGTAGTTGTGTTGTAATTATACTAAATGTTGTGTTGTAATTATGCTAGAGAGTATGAAATTTAGATGAATTCATGCGTTAATATTTTATTGGATAAACAATTAAGGTGAATTATATCATAAATTTGACAGGAGAAACCCATGTGATGATAACACATAATAAAGTTCAAAAAACAATAAAGTTTCTCATTGTACTTACTGACCAGAATGATAAAAGATACATAAAATAGTGACAGTACTCTATTCATATTAGTACTAACCACTATCAGCAAGTAACTAATTCATAACAAATTAACTCGTATGGAATTCTACTCCCCTAATAAATTAAAAAAAAATTAGGCGGTGGAAATTATGAGCATTATTTTTCGTACATAATTTTGGGCAAAAAAATTTAACCATAAAACACTTTTGTCGGTAGAAAAAGTAGTCTTTGAAGTTTTTCACGAATTATACACTCAACTTGCTAGTATAACCAAGTTTGAATAAAATTTTCTATAAACATCATAGGGGAAAAAAACAAAGTAAAATAAAATTTAGTTAAATCAACTTATCCCACCTGTGATACTCTGCCAATTGCCTTTCTATATAACTATAAAATGAATGGGGTTTCTTTTAAATTACACAAGCCATTAATCTCCAGTTGCATGACAGTTGGTTATACTCAAAGGCCATATAGCTGGTTGAAGGAAAAGCATGTGAAATGATCAAAAGCAGGAATTTAAAGGTGAAAACTTAAAAAGGGCATAGGATCATTCATTATATAAATCATTCAATATATTCCACCAACAGGGTAGAGGGTTTGCGGGGATCAATCTCAAAAATCGAAAGAAGTAAAATCCACTAGCCCTGTTAAAACTGAGCTAGTTCTATAAAATAAGGCAATCACACAAGAACAGCATATAGCCTTATCCAACTAAGTGAGGACTTTACAAAGTTATACAAATGAGTTATAAATTCTATGACTTACAAAAAGCAGACATAACATAATAATAAAGTATGGCAAAACACTGATGCTAGTTGTGGATATTGATCCATGCATAGGCCTCAAGATTCATGTCTTCTTCTTACTTCGCCTTCCCAAGGGGAGTGATATTTGGATGAAACTGAAATTTTTCCTAGACGCCATGAACTGCTTTTGCCTTTGATTACTCTTCCCATCTTTCTCAGGTATTGTAGGTAGTGTTTGATCCTCCTTCAATGCTCGAAGCATTTCACTCAATGCTACCGTCTTTTCAGAATGCTCTTGCATACCCTTTGTTGTGGTGTAATCTTCAGGAACTTGCCTTTTGCTAAGTACATCTCTCATTGAAACTGAAGACCTCAAGGCATGCTTCGGATCATTGCTAGTTGTAATTGATCGGATTACATCTGGCAGAGGAGAATCTTGACAAATCCCAGCTTGATTCAACATGCTGCTCTTGATCAATGGCAGCCCTTTTAGATCATTCTCAGGAATCCATCTCCGAAGAGCCTCTTCAGCAGCAAGCTGCTTTATGTTTGCACTTTCAACACTATTTAATGCCTCAGTCAATACTTGTTTGCTGCGTAGAACTTCTTCTGTTGCTTCCTCAAACTTTTTCAAAATACCTATTTTGTCAATTTGGAACTTGGAGTCTGTTACCTTCTTCAAGGTTGACTCTTGCGGAAATTGATGTTCTGGAAAAGAAAATTCAGATGATATCTCAGGGCAACATAGAGCCTCAATTTCAGCAAGAGCAACGGCTTCTGCCGCCATTGCAGCTTCTTCCATCTTTTTCGCTGCAAACCACCTCATCTCAGCAGTCTTAATACTAAATCCATTCTTTCCAAACTCAGGCAAGGGCCTTAAAACTTCAGAGCTTCTTGTTTCACTCATTCCATTGCACTGTCCAGTATCAAATCCCAAACTCCTCCCACTATTTAGGGGATCATGACAAGTGCAACCTGTTCCTAAAGTAGCTTCAGGTGGATCAAACCCAGCTTCTGTTTTGGTAGCTTCTTCAGTAGAGACAGCTGCAAACTTTACCGCTAGTTTCTCCCGTGCCCTCTCAACAAAAAGCCTTTCCTCCTTCATCTTCTTATTTAAATCTTCAACAGAAGATTGTATCACTCCAAGATCATTAATAGTTTTACCAAGGCTCATTTTAGCTTGTCTTAACTCCAAGAACAGATCAGGTGAAGGTGCACACGGAATCGATCTTTGCAATGTCTGCTCTTCATTGTTGATACTATTCACACAATTTCTAACAGCAGCTCCAACCTGTTCACATGGATTTTCACCTCGAGTGGCTAAGCAATTCAATGCTTCTGATTGTAGCTGCAGCTTTAATTCCTCCAAAATTGCTTTGGTAGCTCCCAGTTCTTCAAGCACATCAAGTGTTTCGAGTTCTTTCACTATCAAATCCTTTTCTAACTTCGCTGCTTCTTCCTCCACTCTCTTTATGTCAAAGTCTTCAGCACTGTTCTGTTACCAACAACCTTCAACATCAGACAGTAAATCACCACAGGAAAAATTCTAAATCAAGAACTCTCGTATAATAGAACAGAATGCATACCAATTATTTTAGTAAATGGTGGTAAATAACAAATAACACCATAAAACAGAACCAAAGGCAGAACCGGCAACATTTTCAACATGCACCAGCAAAAAAGGAAAACTGATAGCGAAACACATTCATTACTCAAAATTAAAAACCAAAACTGAAACAAGAGTTTTACACGAGCCTCTCCGAATTTGTAAACGGGTGTCCAAGGTCTGGTTCCTTCGAAACGGGTCACTGCTTCCTTGACAGACCCAAACGGCGGCGAAGTATCAATTTCAGCTCTCAGACCAAACCTTATAATCCCCGGGTTCTGACCTGACCCGGGTACAACACCAGGCTCGGGTTTCACCCTCGGCGTCGCCGGGAAATCGACTGCAGCAATTTTCCGGGTGTCGGTCATTGGCACAAAGTTCAAAGCAAACGCGGGTTTCAGAGAAGCATCGAGAACTAAAGCCACATAAAGGTTCGAGCTTTGACCTTTTCTGGTAACCCATTTGTGTGATTTATTGCAATACCGAGGATGAAGGAGGAAGGGTGCGTGATGATGGTGTCGCGGGGCCGAGTTACGAACCGGGTCGAAAAGGGGTGTCGGGTCCACTAACGGGGAGAAAGGGAAAAGCGGAGCGGCAGCGGAAAGCGCTTCTAGGGTGCTTTTCGCGGTGGGCGATAGTGTGGGGATGGTGACGTGGAATTACGGTGTGGGCTTTGGTGTGGTTGGTTGGTGGAGGGAGATATCAACGGCTGTGATTAATTGCGGTGAAGTGTGGCCAATGAAGAGGAGCCACGTCACGGATTTAGGTGAGGGTGAGAGTTTTGTGTCGGTGAGCTTTGCCTTGATTTGGAGCGTGATTAGCGGTCAGGGAAAAAAAGGGAACTAAATGCTGCTAATCTGATCCCTAAAGTGTAAAACGCGCTTAATTAATTTCATCTCTAAAAACAGAAAAATTATAAAATTATTATCTAGGAACTGAAAAATGTGTGTGTGAATTTGATCTTGTAATTGAATTGGATAGGGTTAAAGTTAACATTTATTTCAACGGATATATTCTTTTTAGGTTGTTGTTACACTGTACACACTGCACTTTATTCAACTGGACTGAAAATGATTTTCTTTTACTGTTTTTAAGATTTGGTGATATCATAATATGTAAGATTTTTAATTTATTTTTTTTATTTTGATGTCTAAAGATGCTTTTAAATTTTCACATTTTTTCTGCACTTTTATATATTTTATATTTATCTTTACTTTTGCAATATTTATATTTAATTTATTTCTGTATTACTGTTTATTTATTATTTTTAATTTTATCTTTCTATTGATAAATGGATTAATGCAATCCTTAATTTTTCAAAATCATTCTATGTTAAGTTAAATTTGCAAGTATTTTCAAATATCAAAATTATATTAAAAATTTAAGTTAAATGACTAAATTAAAAAATATATAATATAATGTATAGTCTTAAAATATATAAAAAAATCATTTTAGTCTAAACTAAAATGCTACGTGTTATCCATATCTATAATATCAATAATTATGAAAAATAAATATAGCATATAGACATAAATGATAAAATTGAGACAATTTTTTTATTTTAAAGGATTTAATTCAAAGTCCAGCGCACTTCTATGGACTAAATTTACTATTTTTCATAATATATATTCATATGATTTTTAAAAAATATATAATGTCGAATAGTTTTGGTAGATTTGAAGTTAACATGTTTTGGACTCCATTAACTTGTTTAACTTATTGTTTTATGAGTTTAACTTAATCAAATTTTTTACACCACGGATAAAATTAATTTTGAAAATTTTAATATTTAATTAATAAATAATTTATTATTTAAACATTACAATAATTATTGCTTTTTTAGTAAAATTTAGGATTATAAAAAATAATGTCTTTATATAAGATTAAGATACTTCGAATAAATCACTCAAATTTATTAGTTAATTTAATTTCTTTTTTATCGTCTAGACATTAATATTATCCGTTAACCTATATTAGTTGACACAATATGTCACCAAGATCGTAACAGAACACATCACTTAATTATATTATATTGGAGAATTTAGTAATGATCGAATGCCATAATTTTGTGTGTAATCTTATTAGCAAAATATATATTATAATAAAAGATGAAATTGAAAATTCAAAGAATTTATAATAATAACTACACTTTTTTTTCATTTATTTAATACTTTAATGCTAAATAAAAATATCTTAAAGAGTTGTCAATACATTTGGATAAACTAGTTTAGTAGACATAAAAATTGTAGTATATCAAAAATTTATCTTGTTCTTTATTAGAATTAGGGTTATTATTAGCGTTTTTGTCACATCTTCACCATCTCAAGTTGTTTCTAAATCTTTTAGTTTTAGGAATTATAACAGAACTTTTAAATGCACCATTAAGTTATTTTTTTAACTATTACAAGCAACCATTTGATATCAGTTACAGATCTGTGGCAGTAACCATTAACTTAAAAAAGAATATTAAGATATTTATTAATGGAATTATTTAATCAGTGATGAAAACATTGTCCAACTACCGTAGTTTTATTATATGTATTATGTAGAAAGTAAAAGATTAAGAAACTGTGGGGCTATGGCAGTGGCTTTAATGTGGTAGCGTTCTACAGGGACCTGCCTAATCCCTGCATTTTCTGTTGCCATGTCTAATTCAGACCATTCTTCCTGATAAATGTGCAACTTTTCGTATCACAATTAATTATTTTTTTCTGGCCCCACAACAGAGAAATGGCAGTAACGAAACCAGTGAGTTCTGATAGTTAAAGTGCAATATATAGAAAAGAAAAAACATGATTAAGAGTAAATATTCTGCTTCTCAACGTGACCCCAAGCCCTTCAGTAGTTAAGCTTTCAGAATTAGTGATCAACACATTAAACCCTAATACATGCATAATCAATGCATGTTGTCGTTTAATATGTTAATATTTTTTGGCCATTCAATGTATCTGACCCACGGTAGAAGAGGAAGTGCATGGTCCTGCATGGCGTTAATTAATTCACCTAAAAGTGCTAATTTCTGTTTGTAGTAATGGGAAAGTTTGGATCACTCTCTCACACCTCATAGAATATCTAGCTAGTGATGTGGTTGATTGATAATGAACAAATCTTCATTTGCTGTAAAGAACATTATCATTAATAGTAGATTCCCTTTAAAACAAGTGAATAATGGAATTTGTTCATAGCAAAATGTGTAGGAAAGAAGAATGTGAAGCCAAGGACTTTTCTGAGGACACAGCTCATCCCATATGTGACATTTCATGGGTAATAAATAATAGTAATACCCTTCACACTGTTATGTACGGTGTGTGATATGTCTCTATCCAAGATGCCCTAGTAGGTCAACGTATTCATGAACTTCTTCTTGCTATTTAATGAGTGTGAATTGTTGAGCATCCAATATCCAAGCTTGGGTACAAAACAAAGTTTGGTTGGAGAAGGGCATGGTGCAAAATGCAGGCCTCTCAACTACCTAACACATAGTAGAAAGAACCACCTTTAATTAGATGGATTTTTTTATTCATTTTTTAGTTATAAGAGATGAACATTGCCGATCAGATAATAATTCACGTGCCATGCATTGATTAATATTGGTGCCTTTATATCATTGGATTTTCTTTGCTTTCATATTATCACATATAGCATAGCATTTTATAAGCAAAACATCTTTTTGAGTATGATCTTTGTAAGATAGCATCTTACTACAGAAAAGAAAGTACTATTGTTTGAGATACAATCTTTTGAGAGGCACACTAACCCTAACGAATGAGTATATCTGCCAATTCCTCCTTTCTGATACATGGATATGTACGTGTTTTCATTTATTACAGTGTTCATCCGTAACCAAATTCCCTTTCCTCTCTCAACCGTTTTAGATCACCAATGATTTATAAAGGAACTACCACTAAACTGAATCGTCACTATTTAGTCAATTTTCCAGATTCTTCCATAAATAATTTGGCAGCTACCTCTAATAACCCATTTAATTTCCCAGTTTAATCATCAACAATCCATATCAGACATTAAATTTCGCCTCAACCAAATTGGTGCGTTCCAAAAAATACCTAACATTAAATTCATTGAACACTCCGGGCCCTCCCTGATTAACTCCATGCTTAAATTAATTCCCCATCAAGAAACCCAATTCTTTAGTAATTAGAAGAACATGCACTCTTTATTGATATTTATATGTTTTAACTTATAGGAGTATGATAAAGTACGGGAAGCCATAAAACAATGCTAAGGTCTAGATGGCAAATATATACACTGCTTGAGGCATTTTATGCATCAAAAAGGTTGAGGTAAGAAAATCTTAGACTTGAGTCCAAAATGGTGAATGATGGTGGTGCTGGTGGTGCCAATCATGTCTCAATTGAGAAGTCCTTCAGAATAAAGGAGGATGATAGGCTCTTCTCAAGGCTAATGTCCAAGGAAACCTCCAAGGCTAACTCTTCTTCAAGGGTGTTCTATTATGGAGAAACATCAATTGCAGTTCCTTTCACATGGGAGGCACAACCTGGCACCCCAAAACACCCTTCTTCTGAGACTTCTCTACCTCCCCTTACACCCCCTCCTTCATATTACTCCAATTCCAAGTCCATTAACAAGAGAAGAAACTCCAAGGCCAACATTTTTTCATGCATTTTGCCACGGTTCATGACAGGCTCAAGAAAGGATCAGGGTTCACCAGCATCATCTCGTTCATCCTCCTCATCATCCTCTTCATGGTCATTGGTATACCCTTCACACTCATATTCCACCAGGGAAACGCCAGATCAGGGAACCCTCTCTTTCTCACGCCCAACTACTACTACTGTTCGCACTTTTCTCAAACATAAAGCTTCCAACAGATTCAGAGGCTGCTACTCCTTTGGAAACATAAAGAATGCAGTTGTGAGCCATGGAGCAGCCTAGTTTGTGGAGGTAACAGTTAGAAATTCGTTTTTTACTTTCTTTAGTACAAAATCTTTGAAAAAAAAAATGTAGTTTGGTTGGTAATTGTGCTGGTTTCAAATGTGTCGGACATAATCATTTTCTATCTCATCATTTCGATTAAGATTGTATATGCTTTAAATTAGAATCTCTCTTTCAATATAATATATACACACTTGAGTGCAGGGTAAATATTCCAATCAGTTAATTATGATATATATATATATATATATATCCAAGTCACTTGTTAAAATTTGCGATTAGATATCCAAACGCGTAAGTCAAATTATAAACTAACTCGAAATGATTATTATTATTAGAAATTCATGTGTTTTCAAAATCAATTTTGAAAATTGTAGAGAACTTTGTTCTTCTTATATGAGATAAGTTTTTTCAATCTTGAGAATTATGTTGCTGGAGATTCAAGATTTATAAAGTTGATTAAAATGTATGTTTTAGCCGTAAATATTCTTAGAAACATTTCTTTAAGATTTCTAATAATAAAATAGTAACTTGTATTATTTTTTGTTGCTGTATTTTTTAATTTAGAACATTTTTATTTCTACCTCTTTTTAGAATAATTTTGTGAAAAAATTACTAATTTTTAGTAACATGATTTTCCCAACTAAGCCTTGTTTATTAGTGGAAACTAAGAAAACAATGCGCAACAACAAAAATAGCTTGTCAGATTAATAACCATTATTGTGAGGAAAAGTAATCTGTGTTCAAATTGACTTAAATAACACGTGCAAGAAAAAATAATTTTCGCATTAAATGAATTTTTGTCTAATTTGAATAAAATATTTTTCTAATTTATCTGTGTTGTTGTTTTGGGTCAAATAAGACTTGGACCCAATACAAAAAGCGTTATTGTTTTCGGTCAAATAAGAACTGGATCCATACCAAAAAGCCCTACTTCTCAAGCCCAGATAAGAAGAAGAGACCTTCTTCCTGCACCTTCATAGGTTTTTCCTGCACCTCCATACTTTTTAGACTTCTCAAATTCTTCCTGCCCATTATTGTATATGTTTTGACTTCTAGAATAGCCTATTTAAAATGTAAAATTTGATTTCCAGAATAATTTATTATAAAAAACAATTTGTTATGAAAAATAATTTATTATGAAAGTTAAATTTTATATTTTGAAATAGGCTGCTCTGATAAGTATAATTTGATTTCTAAATTCAGAAACATATTTTAAAATAGGTCATTTCGAAAGTCAAAAGATACACCTTTATAATGTTTTCATAATGACATATTTCAGAAATTGTTTCTGGATCCGAAAACAATTTCAAAAGAAAAAATTATCTTTTATAATATTTCCATAATGACCTTTTTAGAAACTATTTTGAATCCGGAAGTTATTTCAAGATCTAAAAACAGCTTTTAAATGGATGTTTTTGGAATGGACGTTCCGAAAGCAAAGAAATACACCTCTATAATGCTTGTGGAATTGGAAGTATTTTCATTTGCAAACAAAACTTTCTCGCCCACAGCACTGTTCTCCTTTTTCCTTCCTTCTTTTCTTTCTTCTTTCATTAACAACAATACGTGATAATGACGGCGAACGATATTGGTAGAATCTAAGAAGATGAGCTTCAACTTGGGATTATGAAGGTAGAGGTGAAAGGGAAGGAAAAAATAAATGTGTAATATAGAAGAGTAAAATATGTAGTGTAATCTTTAATAAAGGGCATGTGAAAAATAAAAAATGTATGGAGGTGCTGGAAGAAACTAAGAATCAAAAAGTACTCCATTCGTTCAGTAAATAAGTAAATTTAAAAAAAAAAATCATTTTAATTCTCTTGATTTTAGGTGTTAATTCCAATTTTTATATTTTAAAATTGATAATTTTATTCCTAATAGTTTTTGTAGTAGATGAATTTAATTTCTCATCCTAATACTCAGAGTTGCATAAAGAGAGATAAAGTTCACTAATTATAAAAGGAAAATAGAATAAAAGTTACCCTATATATTTATATTTACGAAACATTTTTAATAATTCACGTAGTTTTAAATATTATTGATTTATTTATTAACATTTATTTTTCAACAATTTATATTTTTCTTTCAAAATTATTCTTACTATTTTTAAATTATTTTCTATTTACTTCTTCCTCACTTAATTAATTAATTAATGTTTGAAAAGAGAATAATATAATTCACAGTTATCTATCATTGTTATAACGATTAAAACTCCATATCAACTAGATATAAAATTAAATTATAGTTTAATAAAGACAAATTTTATTTTATAAATAAAAATGATATTTTTTAATATAATAAAGAACTCTTTTTTAATAAAGTTTGTTGATTTTATTGTGGATTGTTATGAGATCACTTATAAACATCTACTTCTACGATAAAGTTTTATTTCCAACTCTTAATATGTTGGATAATTTTTTAAATATGAAACAATTTTCAAAAGAAGTATTAAATAGTAGAAAGAAAAGTATTAATTAAAGAACGCTAGAAGGAGGGCTTGAACCTCCGACCTTGTGGTTAACAGCCACACGCTCTAACCAACTGAGCTATTCCAGCTTTTTGATTTGAAAAGTCATGAATATTAATATGACTAAGATGACTAGATTTGTTAGAATTTTAGAATAACTGCAAGTCTTTAAGGATTCAAATTTTATTTTTGGGAAGACCATATTTGAATACACACTTGCAACAATATATCCATCCTCTATCTTAGTATAAAATTTCTGTCAAATTTGGGAAAATAAGAAACGTGGATTAAAGTACAATATGAATCGTTGAAGGGTCTAATACAAAGCACCTGCCAAAAAGTTTTTTGGAAAGACCAACTTAGACCCCTTATATGGGTATAGGAAGTCTAAAAATTATTAAATAAAAGCTTCAATTGTATATTAAAAAAGAAGTTCAAAGTTTCAATATCCAACCTGATTAATCCATACTATATTAAAAATTCAAGTTAATTAAAGATAATTTCATAGGTTCATTATATCGTCATTGTAAGAATGAGTTATGATTAAGTTTCATATCCTCCTCAAATTCTGATGATTAGTTAGTTTGTTTGATTCTGTATGTATTATTTTTCAATGATGTGTATCTTCAATAATTGTGGGATCGGAATGGTGCTTGAATAGCCTCCCACCCCAGAAGAGAAGGATAGTCAAACTTTGATAAATTTCTGAACCGTGAGTTAATACCAAAGGTCTTCCGGTTAATTTATAATAAACTGAATTAATTAAATTAGATAAGGATAAAAATTCCTAAATAGTAACTGTCCAATATTTTCAACTTCTCAATTAACATAAATAAAAGTACGGTTTTAACAATATTTGTATGGTCATATAATTTCAGGTTATTCTTTGCAACAATTGTTAACAAAGAAGGTATACTCCCAGAATCCAAATTAATAATCACTACTTCATGTATACATGAACATTTGATTATTCATCATATAGAATATTCTATATAATGTGAAAATTAATATACAATATTCTATATTATCTTACAATATTTTCCTATTAATCTTTTTACTTGCTAAACGAAAAATAATTAGTATTAATTGTATTTTCAAGACGTTATACGTATTTACACTTTCATTCACTACTTTATAGAAAATTAATAAGAATATATTGTAAAATGGTATATATAATATTACTCAACATGTAGGCAAATTTTTTGAACGGTTTTTGTGTGAAATTCTTAAAATGATGCATTTTTTTATTTATTTTTTTATAAATCATGTATATTAGACAAAAATATTATTATAAAGAAATTGTGATCTGTGATCCATTACTTTAATATTAAATGAATTCGGAAAAAGAACACAATTTTAGTGTTACGGTTTCAATTAATAAGTAAGTTAATTAAAATCGTGAGAATATTGTTATTTTTCACCATTCCTTTCTATTTTATGTGTGGTGTGTTGGTAGGTGAAATTAAAATAAATGGACAATTTCAAAACTATTTTATTTATAAATAAATATATAATGATTAAAATTAATTATGATTAAATAATTAAAATAAATATAAAATTAAATTTAAAAAATTACACTGAGTTTAAAAAATTTACCTAACCAACATATAAAGACATCAATAAAAAAAGTATATATCTTCTTCCACCTTCTTTATAATCCTCCTCCTCTTAGTAAATGAAGTAGTAAATATTTACATGTTCTTAAGATTTTAAGTAAATTACCTATTGAATTAGTATTTTATTCCTATTGTATTAAATAGTCAATGAGAAAAAACAAAAAAAAAACTGTAGGATGTTATTTGTTTATTCAAACGATGCTTTACTTAATATCAATTTGACACGAAAGAAGAAGTCAAGGTGCTTCCGTAGGTTGTCTAGATATTGCCATTGAGTCAATGTCTAGAAAATGGTTTTGTGAAGAGACAAATTTTTCGTTTAGCAAAAGTAAACATAAATTAGAAATTATATGGCATGAACATGGGCCTAAAATGAATACTATTTTCATAGTTTTATGTTAATTTAGTGTGAAAAAGGTAAAATTGCGAATTTCTGTTTTACCCATCCTTTCTTTACGGTGTTAGTATTAATTCCTACTAACAACAGAATTTATCAATATTGTTACTACTAATAAATATATATATTCATACCGTTTCAAGAAATTTTTTAAATAATTTTCTGAGAAAATAAAATAAACAAGTAAAAAAAATCAAACTAAATTTCTTTTCACATGTTAAGCATTTAAATTTTGAAAAGAACGATGAGAGAATTTAAATAAAGGTTGAAATATACATTTTAAAAAATACTTTCTTTTTTTTATAAATGGTTATTAATAAGTTTATGCAAATGTTCTCTCATTAACTAATTTTTAGAATTCTTTTGGCTCCCATACAATAACAATTATGCGCATTATAGCACATGATTTGAGAAGAAAAATATAACAGGGTAGTGTTATGAAGATATTTTCCAAACAAATTTTCAACATTTTTTATTGTTTGGGACACGAGTGATACTCATTAAACTTCTTTAATAAAACTCAGTTAATAGTAAAAGTAGATTTAAAAATAAATTAAAAAGTATATTAATAATATTTTGTAATGAATTTCGGATTTATTTTGAATGGTGTGTATAAAAAGGATGTAAAAAAATATAGGGAAATAATGATAAAAGATTAAATAAAATACGTGAAATATGCGAGAAATAATTGGAAAAATATGATTTTATTTATGATTAATAACATTAATTATTATTTATTTATATTTATTACTAGTATTTTGAAAAAATAAGCATACGTAATTATAGTGTCCCATAATTAATCATATACAAATTACTTTAAAATAACTATTATTTTAACAATCTAATAGATTAAATTAACATAAGTGATCATGTATCCTTTCTTAGAAAATTTTTGGTCATATGCTTATAAAAACTCCCACTCTTATCTCTCATCTCTTTTTCTTTTTTTTTTTCCATCTTCACACATTAAATCATTCAAATCAGCCATCATCTACTACTTATTCACATAACATAACAGTTTCCTCTTCCACCTCAATCAAACCACAGGAATAGTTTTAACCTATGCTAATAAAGCCAAAAAACTGATATCCCTGATCAAGAAGCTGACTCAAAATAAACTACTGAGTCCATAATAATGAACTATTAATAAAAATACCTCTTAAATAACAATTTTTGCATTCATTTAGAGTTATGAAAATCCTAGAAACTTCTACATTTACAACACAAAGACAAAATGAGATAAATGACCTAACTATGAAGGCCTACTAAAAGAGAATAGTATGTGTAATAATGAAAGAATAAAATTATTTATTCAAACCAAAAAAAGAAAAAATTTAAAATTTTAATTTAATAAACCAGTTTTATCTGACGACTTTCACAGTTTAATTTAAATACCAATTGACTGCTAGTAACGACATCAAAGTTTTTTTTTATCCTATTGGGTCCCAATTCTGTAATTGTAAAATTTGTAAAGACATCTAATAATGTTAGAGCATGTAAATTTGAAATAATCAGTAGGGAAAAATTTTATATAGATAATTATCTAAAATATTTCATGATGCTAATAACATACGGCTTCAACAAAATCACTTGACACTCTATTCTTGTTTATTTTGTTTTTGTTTTTCATTCAATAACCTCTACTGATTATCTAAAGTGTATTACAATGACACCATATTAGGAAGAAAATAACACATTGAATAATTCATTTTGTAAGGGTTGCTATAGAGTATAAAACTAATTATATCATATGAAAACTTATTATTTTGTTTGTCTTTCTTTTTTCTAAAAATGTTTGTAAAAAAACTATTAAAAAATGTCAATTCCTCTAAATACACATGACACCTTGTCTCTTTTTTTTTCTTCAACAACCTCTACTGATTATTTAAATTATATTAATCTAACACCATACTGACAAAAAATAAATATTGCATGATTCATCTTCTAAGGGACTGTTATAAAGCTTAACAAGAAACAGATTAGTGAATTTAAAAAATAAAAATCATAAAGGGTGAATTTTTTGTTCTAAAAAGATATGTTCTAAACATTGAACAATTAGAGAATAACTTACATGTAATTTTTAAATTAATTAAAAGAACTAAGGAAAATATTATAATTATAAGTTATGTATTTCAGTTAAATTCATCTCAGACAAATTAAAATCATTCAATAATGCCATGTACATGTCTGGATAGAAAGCTAGAGAAAAAAAGGTTAATTCTGAACTTTTCTTTCTCTTAATGCAAATAAAAGAAACCCTAAAAGTTGATATAATTATAGAAAAAGACGTTTAGAATGTGTGGACCAAAAACAGAGAAAATATATACCAAGGAGGGAATGGCTATATTGTAGGTAGTTGGTTATTAAATTTCTTACTCTTTGACTCCAATTCCCAACCCACCTTATTCAAAATTCAATTCAACTCCGCGTTGAGCCCAGCAACACCACTCCCTTCACATCATACATCATCACATCAGCAATGAACCGTCTCAGACGGTTCACGCGTTTTCGTTTATATTTTTTTCTTAATTTTTAATTTTTTAAATTTCAAATTGCAGATATGGTACATAGACCATATCAACCAATCATTCATAATCTTTTATATACATTATATTATAAAATTTAAAAAAAAAAGTCTTAACTACCGTTAATTACTCATTACTCTACCAACAGAAAGAGAAACTTACTTTATCTTCCAGTTTCTGATACGTGGAACAAAATATCTTATATTATCCCAAAATTGGTCCACACGCAAAAATAGTTTAAGAGAAATAAAAAAATGTTGCAGTGCATGAAATTGAGAATTTGTCATTTCATTCATATTTTTTTAGAAAAATAAAAATAGTGCGGTGACAATAGAATAAAAAAGAAAAATCATAGATCTTCCATGATAAACGAGTTATTGTCATAATAACCAGAGAATTTGATCCTACAAATTTTACTTCTACTGCTACTACAACTTCGTTCTTGGATCTTCTTTCCCTAACCTAACACCTAAAGCCACATGCCACATGTACAGAAGATGTTAACAACTAGGTTATGTGCAATTCGTACTTTTCTAATAACTGCTTAAACGAAACCCTGGCATGAAGAAACCTAAACGTACCTTTTAACAATGGAATGGAGTTGCGTTGATTTTAAGAGCGAGCCATCATCTTCTTGAATTCCTCGAAGTTAACGCTTCCGTCTCCGTCGGCGTCAACATTCTTGATCATTCTCCGGCAGTCGCTAAGAGAGCACTTCTCACCAAGCTTGCGGAGCACGTCGTGCAACTCCTTCGCGGAGATGAGACCGTTCTTGTCGACATCATAGAGATCGAAAGCGTCGCGGAGCTCCTTCGAGTCATCATTTCCCGCGTCATTCAAGTGGAAGTCCGCAAACTCCTTGAGATCTATGTAACCGTCGCCGTTCTGGTCGAGTTCCTCCATTATACGTTTCAGTTCTTCTTTTGTTGTCTTAGGTCCGAGCGTGCTGAGCATGTCTTGCAGTTCCGTGATGGAGATTTTTCCGTCACCGTTCTTGTCGAACTTGTTGAAGATCTGGCGCACCTCATCCTCCATTTCAGTATTCCTTGATCGCGTTAGGGTTTCTTTGTTGGAGTTTTGTTCTCACGCTGAACAGAATAGCGTTATTTATGGTTGGGTTGTTGTATTTATAATGAGCCTTTTGTTTCACGCGGTTTCTGACTTAAACGCGTCCATTACCAGGTAAAACCGTGAAAATAAAAGTGGGGTCTTTGGTGGGTTTGATCAACGGCAGTTGAGTGTATTTGAAGAGAAGGGAAGGGTGATGTGACCTTCATCCAATGACATAGTGACATGTGTCAGTACACGTGATGGAGTGCAGGAGAAGATCTTTTGTTTGGGAGAATAGGAAACAATATATTTAAAAGTAATTTTGGCATTAATTGTTTAAAAGGTGGTCTTATCTTTTGTTTTTAAATTTAGAAAACACTAACATGTTTCTAACACAAAAGTATTAATTAAGGAATAAAATAAGGAAACATTTATTGAAAAATTAAAAAGATTTATTTTTGTTAATTTATTTAATATCTACAAGGAATTTTCTAATTTTTTCATGTACAATTTTGTATTAAGAAGTTAAAAAGGATAATTAAAAATATCTACTAAAACCTGAAAATTATTTAATAGTTTTTTCATTTAAAATATTTACTATAGCATACTTTTTATTATTGCACACAGAATGCATGCACATTAAAAATGTGTGCCTGGGAGCAAACTATTCCTATGTATTAAAATCTGTAATAATTATTCCTGTGCAAGGTTTTTTCTAATTAACAATTTAATTTAAAGATTCTCTCATGCTTTCTAAATTTAAATTTCACCTTTATTTAAATATCAATTATAATTTTACCTATGTATATCCACATTTCTTTCATCATAATTTGAAAAAACTTCTCAAACATCATCTTATAAAAAAGATAGTAGATTAGTTATACTTTTATGTCTAAAATATGTTTAACTATGATACTTTTCCATAAAATTTAATTTAATATTATGAGTTACACTTTAATCACTTTTTTATTTAAACAAATCTCTTTAACCAAACAATGTTTTTTACTGGTTTCAGTTATATACAGTTCATTTTGAACATTTAATTATTTATTTAATTTTTATATAAATTGAAATAAAAATTTGAATATTTTCATCATCAATTTTCAAAATTTTATTTCCAAATAGGCAGTCAAAATCAAACACATGAGTGAGTGGCTATTAACACCTATCCAAATAAGTATTTTTCATATCAAATCTGGGTATACTTTTAATATCATACATTCAATAATAAATCTGACACTGATTTTCTATTAAGCAAACATGGTTAAAATGAATTAAAATTTTAAATTACTTTAACTGTATAAAATATAATTTAATTAATCATTTATTTTACAAAAGTTAGTATTTATTTAAAAAAATCCTTTTTCTTTTTTCAAATTTTTATAACTAGTTTTCTTTTCCTATAGTATCAGTTAAACCATCATGGAATGAAAATCAATTTTATTCATCTAAGATTTCTTTTAAATATATAATTATTTTTGTCCGGAAACCTTTTATCGATGTTTTAAGTTATAAGTTTTTTTTTTTTTGCTTTGCAAAAATTTGTTACTAAGAAATTATATATATATATATATATATATGATATATTCTACATATTTTTTAGGATAAGTTGTTTTAGTCACTTATACTAAAATTAACAGTACAGGGCAGATATGTCCTATATCATTATGTATAGTCAGTGACGGCTCAAGACTTTAGGAGACCTAAAGCGAATAAAAAAATGATATCTTTTTTAAATTAATAAAATAATTATAATTATGATATTATTATTTAAAATTTATTTTTTGAGCTTTTTGTGATATAAAATTATCTATTAAATTATCATAATTAATTTTATTTAAAAAATCTTTTTTCAATAGACAATAAAGCTAATCCATTTAATCTTTGTTGACATTGTTGATCTTAAATAAGATTTAATTAGTTTAAGTTCTGAAAAACTCCTTTCACTTGAAGCAATTGATACTGAAATTGTTACATTATTTTATATGTTATATATGTATTTGGAAAAAAATTTATTCTTTTTATATAATTAAGAATGTCAATTTGTTTATCATTTTCCAATTCTATAATCTTCTTTAAGATATTTAATTCTGAAAATAAATACAAGCCATCAAGATCCAATAAATTTATCATGTTTCAAATACTTTTTCAAGGTTTAAGCATTTTTCTTTCAAAAGTACACAACCCATAACTTTAAATTTTTAATACTAAATAAAAAACTAAAAAACTAAAAATATCTTCATATATTTTAAATTGTTCAAATCTATTTTGAAGTTTGGCAATTGCTTTATCTATATACAATATATAAAAAAAAAATCAATTTTAAATGGCTCTTGAGGTGATTTAATAACTTCATTCTCAATATTTTTTTTTCACTTATTATATTATTTAAATTATGCAAATATACAATAATATTATAACTTCGATTATTAATACTTATAAATTAAATTTCAATAATTAATTATAATAAATTAATTAAAATATTATTTAATTTATCCAATTAAATACATTATTTAATAAATTAAAATATATTGATATAATTAAATGTATTTTTAATATATATATATATATATAATAATTTTTAAAAATATAAAATTGGATGAAACCAGTCCGTCCCATTCTGATTTTGGCTGGCCACCCCATTTTTGCTAGCTAGACTAACTCGATTACCAACTTAATTAAGGATAAGCTCTAATAATAATGTGTAAGTATCAAATAAAAGTTTACTTAAAAAAATTATGATCAAATTAATATAAACACAAAATAATAATAATAATAATAATAATAATAATAATAATAATAATAATAATAATAATAATAATAATAATAATAATAATAGAGTGAGAAAGAGAAATAAATAAAACTATATTCCTAAAATAATACGACCTTAACGAAAAATAACAAATATTTATATATCTTATATGTTTCTTTTATACTCACTTCATTGAAAAGTTAATTTACTTATTAACTTAGCCAAACTTGAATTTAATTAAAAATTTGGTTAGCAGATTAATTGTTTTCAATTTTGTTTTTTTTTTTAATTTCATATAAATCACCTAATATTTCACGTGATTAATAAAGTAAAATCGTTTTTATTAAAAAGTAGAACATTGATGCGGATTTTTGTGTAATTATAACTTCTTACAAAATCTATCTTTTTTTCTTGAATTGAAACATAGAGTAAGATAAATCAAAAATTATACTCACTGAACACAACTTTTTTAGTAAATTTGTGTTCTGTGATCATGATATTTTTTTTTTTTTTTTTTTATTGAATATGAAGTTGGTTTTAAAAATGAAAAATAAAATTGTGTTTCTAAAACACTATTTACTTATGTTTATAACATTTTTTTAATTCATTCTAATAACTTTTATAAGAAATTACAACACTAGGGTAAAACATCCTATTATAATTACACTTATGAAAAAGATAATGTGTGTATATATATATATATATATAGATGAGTTTCAACAATCACATAATTGCGTTAAGGGTGAGAAGCAGAATTGATGAGACAAACCAACTTATGTTTTTTATTTACAAAATTATGATAGTTACAGTTGCCTTTCTCCAAATGTGTGGATGCCAACAGATGCAATGCATCACGACAAGACAACAGTGTTAAATGTCTTTACAATTTTCTCGTGCATGCTGATAACACAACATAGAAAATCATGAAGAGTACTATGAATACGAAGTAGATGTCCATTTATTACAAGAAAATTTGGTACCATCAGCGACACAATTTCACATGGCCAGCTTGAGTTATGTGGTTTATGGTTTGAACAGCTTTCTCACTTGACAAGACAACAAACGATGTCCACAATTATTTAGCTCCTTTTTTAGGGATAACGTGTATTTTAAAGCATAAGCTATGAACTATATATTTCATAGGTTGTGATTTCAACTTTCTCACCGAATCTGAGATGATTTTTTTCATAAGTTATTGTATATGTGGATGAGCATATTGTAAATAACTCTAATCAATTTATTTTATAGAATTTAACACTTCTAGCTGTATCACCTCATTCATGTGATTCTGATCATTTCACACGCTTTAAGATTTAAAGACTTTCGGTGTTTTGATTAAGAACGGAAGAAGGAAACCATACACACATGCTTAGACCAAGACTCCTATTTTTAAAAATATTGAATTAAATCTTTTAAGTATTTTTAAGTATTCATAAGTACAGCTACTTATCACACCAAGAAAAGAAAAAAATATAACATTTTAAACAATTAAGAAAAGACTTGTAATAAGAGAAAAGACATCACTTATAAGAGGTTTACTCAGTTCTTATAAGAATGATAGATTTATATTTTTAGTTGTTTATCTCTTTTAATTTATTTTAATTCTCAAATAATAATTTCATTTTAATATAGTGTTATAAATGAAGTTATCAATAATTAACAATTACTATATATTATATTATAATCTAAAATATAATTAATATATTTTAAATTTTTTATTTGTTATTATAAAGCATATATATATATATATATATATGTATGTATTATCAATGAAATATCTAGTCAAATTCAGTCCGTTGGATTAATCTCTAATTAGTAGTGGTTAATATAATCATATTCTAATTATAGTTTAAGTTCAAGATGCTTAAAATTTATCCTACGGAACCTGGTTTCCTTGATCTTACTTTAGATGTATCTTAACTAACCTGGTGTTACAAGTTTTGTCTGTTTAAATACAATACAAAACATTTTACAATAACATATTAAACTAAAAAGTAATATAACTTGTTGTTATATTTTTTTTTTTTTTTGTATTTCCTTTAATTAGTATTGCTATAATCAACTGGTATATAATGTAAGCAAACTTTTATTAGCTAAATACGATGTACAAATAACATATGTGCTAAAAGAATAATTTTTGTAGGCAGTAGAAATGGGACAGCTAAGGAGGGGTTGGGACCTAAGACAAACAACGTAATGGGCTTTATTTACATTTAGAAGGAGTTTTTGCTTTATACACACCCACCATTACCAACTGCACTCGTACAACTAATTTCAAAAGACTAACATACCTTCATTCATTGCAATTTACATTGAGAGGGAGGACGTTACAGAGAAAGAAGAAGAGAGAGATTATGTTGCATAAAAAAACTTATTCTAAAAAGCTTCTTCTAAAAAAATTATTCCAAAAACTCATTTTATAAAATATTATATACTTTCTAGAAAAATTGATTCACAAAACTTCTGAAAAGTGTGTTTCAAATAACTTTTAGAATAGATAATTTAAAAAACACTTTAAAAAAGGGTAAAATAACTATATCGTAAAATTGTGAGCTGTAAAAAGGAGAAGCCTGTGATGGATTGGTTCGTACAACGGGCTTAACTTGAAGTGAGGATAGTTCTGGTCTCACTCCCTCCCTTTTTCTATTCTCAGGCTCGTTTCAAATTTTTAAGAATGTAAGTTGGAAAATAACTGTTTATATAAATACATTATGTATCTTGAAAAATTAACTCCAACATAATCTTTTTTATGAATAATTTTGACATTTTGTTCAAAAATAGAGGTGAAATCTTATGAAATATGTGAATTTATGATGAAATATTACAGGAAGGGGAGAACATTACTAGTTAAATTAGTTTATTAAGAAGTTAAATTCAATTTAAAAAAAAAAAAACTTGTCCAAAGAGATCATTAATATCTTTATTTTCTTAATAACCGGTAGCTTTCATTGAACTTTTAATATTTTAATTCATTAAAATTTCATCAATAATAATTAGTTAATAATAAATAAGGGCAGTTATTTTTCCTATACTTTCATATTATTTACTTTCGGTTAAACTTATTAAATCTCACACAATACTCTTAAATTTTTGCTCAAGGGACTAAAATAATATTTCAATAATCAATCTTCTTATTCTTCACCAAATTTTTTAGATTATGTTTATTAAACTTTATTTGTTGGATTATCTCCATCACTACAAACATATAATTTATTTTAGACTTTCAATAAAACTTTAAGTTTGGAACTAATGTACAACATTACACCTAAATAATATCGGTCACTTATAGGTCGTTATGCCTAATTAATTAATTAAATAATATTATATAATTAAGTATATAAAATTCTAATGAGATATTATGACTAGTAAGTTGAGTAATTCAAATCCTTTTAAATAAGAATTTATTAAAATATTATAAATAGGTTAATATTTTAAAATTGTTAATTTATTATATATTTATTATACATTTAAATAAGAATATTTAATAAAGAAAAGACATTTCAACAATACAAGTGAAAAAGATTTGGAGCATAAAAGTGAGCAAATGACAAGATAAACGAACTCGGGTTGGTCTTCCAAGATCATCTGAAACTCATATACAAACATTTTATAATTAATTTAATTGATCCTTATTATGATAAAATGATAAAACCATTCTTTACACCAATATATTTTTTATCATAAAATCAGAATAGAATATTTTTCATAGAAAAATCGACTCAATTATCATAAGTATTTACATTGTATTAAATCAGTTTATCATGTATGTTTTGTTTAGATTGACAGTAGGGTGACTCAATGTCCAAACAGGTAAAGCAACCGTTTTAAGTCTTTTGAGGTCTCAAAGGTCTCAAAAAAAATTAATATGGTTTAGGCTTCAAAGTCTCAAAAATATTTAATATGCTTTAGGCCTCAAGGCCTCAAAAAAAATTTAATACTTACATATTATTATAAAATAAAAAAATTTAATTTTAAAATTATACTAACAAAATTTTAATTAAAAATTTAAATATTTTAACTGACTTTAAATTTACATTGGTATTATAAATATTATTTAATGACTTTAAATTTATATTGGTACTAATGAATAATATTCTTGAAATTTTTTTATAATAAATTAATAATATTTAAAAAAAAATTGAATAGTCAAAAGAATCTTTCTCAAAACTTTCTAATTTATCTCTTCCCTATATTCTAACAAATTGATATCATCTAAATTGAATACTTAAGGAATTTTTCTCAAAACTTTCTAATTTATCTCTTTCCTATATTCTAACAAATTGATATCATCTCTTTATATGTTATATATTGTTTGACTCTTACACTTCTCTCATTTTTTCTTCACTTATCTCCTTTATTCCTCTGTTTTATAATATTATTTCAACTTGTCTGTCTCTTTGTTCCTTCCATAATATTATTTCAACTTGTTTTCAATTTCAAATTTCTTTCATTTCATATTTCATCATTCTATATTATACATTTATGCGTATGTGTTTACTTGGAGACTTTGAGCAGTAGATTGATTCCAATTTCTTTTATTTTTCATTATTGTTTAATTATTCTTAAAATAATTTGTGCAGATTCAAGGAAGATAATTTAGAAGTTACAAATTATATTTAAAGAGATACCAAAAGACAAGATCGAAAGATAATATCATAATAAGAGACTTGAGACTCTTACTATCAAGTTCATTATCATGACAATCAAGTTTTATCTTTTTAACTTAGACTTATTTTATATACTTTATATTCAGCGTGATATATTATAATTTTTAATTTTATATAAAAATATACAAATATGACAACTAGAAAATTTGATTCAGGTTATTCAAAACTTAAAAAAAAAGAGTACTTTTTGTTGAATCACAAAGTTATGAATAAATTTATAAAAATAAACAAAAAAAATAAATTAGAAAATACAAAAGTTTTCTTTGAATGAAAAATATTTGAAACATGATAATTTATTGGATCTTGATGACTTAGATTTATTTTCAGAATTAAATATCTTAAAGGAGATTATAAGATTGGAAAATGATAAACCAATTGATATTCTTAATTATATAAAATAGAGTAAATTCTTTTTCAAATACATATATAGAACAGTGTTAACAATTTCAGCATCAGTTGCTTCAGCTGAAAGGAGTTTTTCAAAATTTAAACTAATAAAATCTTATTTAAGATCAATAATGTTTCAATAAAAATGAAACGGATTAGCTTTATTATCTATTAAAAATATTTTTTAAATGTAATTAATTATGATAATTTAATAGATAATTTTGCATCATAAAAAGCTTGAAAAATAAATTTTAGATAAAAATATTATAATTTTAATTATTTTATTAATTTTAAAAAAGTCTCATACTTTTATTCGCTTTAGGTCTCCTAAAACCTTGAGCCGCCACTAATTGACAGATAGATTTGAAATTTGAATGAATTTAAAGGACTGAATTAAATTCTTTAGATTAGCAATCTCTTTAGATATGCAAAGGAAAAGAAATTAAAACTTGAAAGACAAGTCAAAAATCAATAAACAAAAACCAATTAATTACGAAAAATAAAAACAAAAACTTTAATCATTCTTTTGTTACATTCGTGTAAAGATTTACCGGAAAAAATATAATATATAATAAAATAATAATAATGAAAAAGTAAAATTTGTTAATAATAAATCTATAAAATAATAATAATAAGATAATTATTAATGATATTGATGTTAAAAAACTAAAAATAATAATAGAATCATAAATAAAAATTACAATAACTTATATAAACTTTTTCTTTGTTTGTTATTATTCAAACACATATATATTTTTCAGTTATTTTGATCTCAAATCTCCTCCTTTTTAATCTCTCAAATGTAACATACCCGGTGCATTTGTAAAATCTTTGTGTTTTTCCAAATATTTGCCTACAGGTGGCAGGGGGTAAATAAAAACTAGGTTTGTTATTTAACTGTTTGAGAAACATAAGATGCTTATCAGTTGAACAGCGTCAGCGCTAAGCAGTTCCTAACGTGCAGATGCTTATGAATCTTTCTATTTTCAGATAAATAAATTAATAAAAAATAAAAAAGGCAGCAGAGAAATTGCACTTACTGTGCATTCTGTTTCCTTTGCTTACTAGGCAACACAGAGTAACCAGTTTTCGTCAATTCCTGAGGCAATTTTCACACAAACCCATCGCAAATTCAGAAAAATATTCAATTTGGGTTCATAACGAGAGAAAATAAAGGAATTTGAAGAGCCAAGTCCTTGACGGGTGTTTAGTAGTGATTTCCTTGTTTAATGGCTCTTCACTGTGGTGTTTTCAGCTTCAGGAGTGTGACTTCTCACCCTCCAAGTTCTGTCAAGTTCAGTCAGCCCACTTGCAAAGCTTCTGCCTTTTCTTCCCCTCTTGCCCCTCCGATTGTCAAATTGAATGTCAGAGGTAATCCAAATTATGGGTCTTCACTAAGTCTAAGTTTTATGCATGCTATGTTTTCTGTTCTGTTTGAACCTTTGCAATGGTTTCGAATATGCTTGTTGCAACTAGGGGAGGGTGCAGTTTGTGCTATCAATTTGAGTTGGGAGCATGTTAGCTTTTAGGTGTCTTTGGATAATAAATTTAATTAAGAGATGATTTAGTAAACTTGGCTCTGATATGTTATTAAGACAATAAATTAATAAGCATGCATTGTCAATGTAACAGTTTTTCCTGTTAGTAAAAAAAATCCACCCACGTATGAATTTGAAGACAGTTATTATAAGAATCAATAGTTTTGTTGGTTTTTATCAGATGATAGTGTAGAACTTAAAATAAGCTTTGAATGTTATAATAGTTCTGAAACTATTTCGCTGAGTGCAAATCAGCTTTGCAGAGCCTCATTCAAAGTCCTCCTTAGTTTAAAAGATTTTGTTGCTTCTTTCTCTAGTGTCACTTCTCTAGAGTATCAAGTTATGCTATGAATGTATTTTAGTTCTCAACTTTTCTTTGCTACAGGAAAGGCTTTTCCTGGTGATGGGACACCTGAAACAAAGGAATCACCTCTTGTGGTTTGCTTTGGTGAAATGCTCATTGACTTTGTCCCAACCGTCAGTGGCCTTTCTTTGGCTGAAGCACCTGCGTTTAAAAAGGCTCCTGGAGGTGCCCCTGCTAATGTGGCAGTAGGCATATCTCGATTAGGGGGTTCATCAGCTTTCATTGGAAAGGTATTATATAAGTACTTCTGTAGGTTGTTTGTATACTTCTAATAGTTGTAGGACGCATCATGTTTATACTGTCAAAATTGATTTTGCTAGCAAACTTGATATTGTCCCGGCATCCTTAAACCTCTGCTGCCAAACTTTAGGGGCTTGTTTTGTTAATCACAGCATGTTTGTTACAAAATCAGCTTTTATGAAGTAGTAGATGATAAGGTTAATCAAGAGTTAACTCCTATTTTGGTCCTTGAAATATTTATGGGATGTCAAATTAGTCCTTACAAGATTTGTGTCATTAGTTAGTCCCTCCATAATGAAAGTTTCCACCACATAAGTTTATGTTAGTTTCCATAAGAAACACCACAAATGGATTCTGAAGTGATCTATTAATTGCTAACATGACTTGTCAATTAATCTTAGCATTTGTGTGACAACACTACCTACGCATTCACTTGGTGCGCATGTTGGCAAAATGATTAATAAGATGGGATGCCAAATTTTAAGGAATTAAAGTCTGGCATGTGAATCTTTGAGTACAACCTCAATATTAATGCTTCCATTCTTGCTACAAGTGCATAGACCTCATCATAATCAGATCCTTCTCTATGCAAGAACCTCTTAGCAACTATTTTTGCTTTTTGCTTCATCACTTCACCATATGGGTTTACTTTCAGTTTGTGTACCCACTCTAAAGCGATGAACATTTTCTTAGATTACAGACCTACTAATTCTCATGTTTGGTTCTTCTCAATTGAGCCAATTTCTTATTTCGTAGTATTGACCCCCACTTAGGTTTTGGAATTTCTCTTTCAAAGTAAATTGGTTCAGCTTCAGCCATCAGTACATAGTGCACTAGTTCACTTTCAGAATCTACTGCAATGTCTGGTACAATAACATAGTCATTTAGGTTAGGTGGAAGTTGCCTTACCCTTATGGATCTTCTAAGATCTGGTGGAGCATTTATGTTGATATCAGAGTCAACTAGACTAGTAGATTCAAACATCGTCTTAGCTGAGTTGCTACTTGCCTTAGATTTCAAATCCTAACTTTTAGTTTCATCAACCACCATATCTCTACTTACTATCTATCGCTTCTTCCCTCTTGTAGAATGATAACCGATGAGTATCATCTGCTCTCCTTTGTTGTCAACTTTCCTTCTCAACTTATCTAACACATGCTTCAAACAAATTGATCCAATAATTATGAGATAATCAACACTACTCCCTGTAGAGGCTTCCATCCCCGCCACCCCAGCAATTGTTAGGTATCAAAGTATGAGTCTAAGTCTCACATTAAGTAGAAATGAGAAAGTTGAGCAATATATAAGAAAGAAGACTCACAATCTAATACCTTAAAGTTTTGGGTTAAAAGTGGTCTCATTTTCTTATATAGGTTTTAGCTCAGTTCTCATTGTTTGAGATCTCTCTGGTGTTTTTTTCTTCGGAAAAACCCAACAACAATAGATAACTTGGTAAGCCTCTGCTCCTCAACATACATCTCATTATGTTCATGATTTTTTTTTTTCCCCTTTCTACAATATCATTATATTGTGGTGTATAGTGAGGTGTAACTTCATGGATAATACCCTCTCCTTCGTAGTAGCCACTGAATTCATCGGAAACATATTCATCACCACCGTCAGTTGCTATAATTTTCAATAAATTGCAACTTTGTCCGTAAGCTAGGGACTTCAACTTCTTAAATATATCAAACACATCACTTTTCTTATTTATCAAGTTGACCCATACCCTCCTAGTCAAATCATCAATAAAGTTGACCACACCTTTTTAACTGTCTAACAACTTCTGTAACTAAAATTACAACCACAGTTTGGTATGAAAGTCAAATGAGAATCTGATATCAAGATAAATAAACTCTGACTTTGAACAGTATTTTATGTTCTTACAAGTTGGAAGTCATTGTTAAATGTCTCTTCTAAATTCGAGTTTAAGAGTGTTTTTTGCAACATGAGCAGGTTGGTGAAGATGAATTTGGATACATGCTTGCGGATATACTAAGGGAAAATAATGTAAACCGTGAAGGGATGCGGTTTGACCCTGGTGCACGTACTGCCTTGGCATTTGTTACATTGAGGAGTGATGGAGAGCGAGAGTTCATGTTTTATCGTAATCCCAGTGCTGATATGCTGCTCCAAGAAGATGAACTTGATTTGGACCTAATCAGAAAGGTAATACCAAAAGCAAAATTTGAGGTAGTCAAACAAAAGCAAAATGTACCCCACATTCTTTCTGTTGAGCATGTTACTCAGCATTCTTTCTGTTGCACTTTTCTCAAGTAATCTTTGTTAAGCTACTCAAAATCACTTCTTTCAACCAATGCTTGGTGAATTTGTTTAACTATTAGTATCTGTTTGAAAGAATTTCTTCACTGCCAAGTCTATGTTCCACTTCTTAATATTTTCTGCTATAATTCTTCTAAATTTATAAATTCTATTAATATTGTTCTATTATTTCATGCTAGCAGGCTAAGATTTTTCATTATGGTTCTATAAGTCTTATAACAGAACCATGCAAATCAGCACACATAGCTGCAGCAAAGGCTGCAAAAGATGCTGGTGTAGTTCTGTCTTATGACCCTAACCTGAGGCTTCCTTTATGGCCTTCTGAAGATAGTGCAAGAGAAGGAATTCTGAGTATATGGGAGACTGCAGATATCATTAAGGTATAATATATATTGATTATATTCTTTAGCAATAGGCTTTTCTTGCTCTTTTTTTTCTGGAGTACGTAACAGACAGAAATACCATCTCTCACGATCAATATGATGACTGTTCAGGTAAGTGAAGAAGAGATTTCTTTTCTTACAAAAGGTGAGGACCCATACGATGATGCTGTTGTACGAAAACTATTCCATGAAAACCTCAAGCTACTCCTAGTTACTGAAGGTGCAGAAGGTTGTAGATATTACACCAAGGTAAGCCTTCCAAACATGCTGTTTTGGAAATTCATTTCAACTCTTGCTTATTTATTTTGTGGTCACCATATTTGTTTGACATCGTATCTTCTATTGGAAATTGATTGTAAAAGACTACTAAAAAGAAGTTCTGGAAAAGTTATTAGTTACAAATTCTAATAGCATTTATGCTGCTAATTATATATTGATTATTATGATTTGAAACCTGTCCTGGTATTTCTTTGCAGGAGTTCAGTGGCAGGGTTAAGGGATTGAAGGTGGATGCTGTTGACACTACTGGTGCTGGTGATGCTTTTGTGGCTGGAATATTATCACAATTAGCTGTGAATCTTTCATTACTTCAGGTGAGAAAAATGCATTTGCTTTGTTATTAACACATCCCAAAAGTTTACATCTCACAACTGCAGAAACTCTTGCATACGGAGCACATAAAAGAAATCTCAAATTTTTGCCTTAAATTCTCAATTCTGTAGTTTTATGCCTGTAACCCAATGTAAAACACAGAAGAATTGAGAACTGGAATAAGGAAAAAAGTGTTTTTTAAGAATTTAACTGAAATGTGATAACACATATAATAAATTTTACAGTGTTATTTATAATTATAGATTATCATGTATTTTAATTTATGATTGCAGAAAGAGGAAGAGTTGAGAGATTCTCTCAAGTTTGCTAATGTCTGTGGGGCATTGACTGTGACTGAAAGAGGTGCAATTCCAGCTCTGCCCACAAAGGAAGCTGTTCTTGATGCTATGCTTAAGCCTGTCTCCTAACTTTGCTGCCACTCTCTGTAATTATGTGCTCATTGAGGATAATTCTTTTTGGAGGAGGTCATTTAGTTCAGGCAAAATTCTACACTAGTCAAGTTTATCATTGGCTAATGGAGAATCTTCTCCATGCATCAATTTGTACTTGATCTATGATGTAGAAATTGCTGTGTAATTTGTGATATATTTTTTAATTTAATTAAAGCATAAAAAGGAATTTTGTACTTGAAATATTTAATGTTATAAAAATTATATTCACAATTTAAGTAGATTAAATCATATTTTATCAATTCTATAAATGGTTTATTTTATAGTGGGTCCCTTATTGTACTTTAAAAATTATCAAAACTTGTTTTCCAATCCCAATTTGTGTACATCTATGATGTAAGAGTATAACTTATATTTAAAAACCATTGATTTTAATTTTTTATATTATTTTATTCCATTTTTAATTATGGCTTTTTACTTCTACCTTTCTCTCTTCACGGGTATATTTAACATGATTTGTCTAACCATTTTAAAAAAAAAGTTATATAAGTGTATAACTATATATTTCTCAATAAAAATTATATCAATTAACTTTTTTTTTCCTATTACAATGGATTAAATTCAACGCCAAGTTGCATTGGATAACATAATAGTGCTAAATTCTTACAAGTTTAAATGAATATGTCCAAACAAACTCTTTTAATTTTAAGTCAAATATTGAATTCAAATATTTATTCTTTATTATATTATTGGTCTCAATTAGTCTTCTTTTAAAGTTAGACACTTATTCCATATTATTTTCATAAGGAAAAGTAGTGCAGTTGTGAAATAAAAGTATGTCATCTTAATTAAATAGTGAGATTGTACGAATGAAATCTTCTGAAAATAACTCATCATAATGTTCAACAATCATTTATGTAGAAATATATCAACATACTTTTTAAATTTAATTCGCATATGAACTTTATCATTAGAGCATATCAATGATTGATGTTCTTCATCCTTTGATGGGTAAACAATTTTGAGTAGTTGTCTTTGTGTACGATGACAAAAAAATTGTATCTTCTAACTTCATTTTTGTTATTTTATCAAAAAAAGGTCTTTCATATCGAGAATTCATACATATCTCTTAACAAATTTCAAAACTTTTTACTTGTTTGAGAAACATTGAAATGCTTCAAATATTATATTTGAAGCATTAGAAGGAATTTTTCCTCTATAATTATTCAAATACTATGTCCAAAATATTAAAAACAAATTCTTTTTCTAGTAGTAACTCACTTAAATCAAATGGGAGCTTCAAGAGACTCCTACAACTCTAAAATATTGTTTCTTTCTCGTCAACTTCATCCATATATTAAAAATAAACAAATCCATCTATTTATTAATATTTTTAATAGTTATCGACTCAATTTACATACCAAAATAAAATATTTTAGTAAGTTGCACTAAACCCTAAATTATCTTGCACACCTCTCTCATTTCCTTATTTAGGGGATAAAGGTTGAAATTATTTTTTCACACAAAATTCCTTCTTAATCTTTCTTTGTAAGGTGCATTATTGTTTCCTTGTTATGATATAATAAATAACTTTTTAAGACGTAAATAAAAATAAAAATAGTTAATAAATAACTTCGCTATAATATAGTATAATATAATAACTTTCTTTGTAAGGTGAATTATTGCTTCATTGTTATAATATAATTCTTTTACCAACTAAATAGAAATAAAAAGAAAGAAATATCTGTGCATGAAAAATAATACTATTCATCGTTACGTGGTGCTATATAAGCGTGATTAGTAATATGTTTATGGTTGATCCTTCATCGAGGGAAGGAGAAGAATGAGAAGAGTAATGTTTGGCGAGACAAACTTTCAGAAAATAATTTATAAATTATTCTCTCACATATTAAATATATAAAAATTGATTTTAGAAAAAAAACTTTTAATCATTATTAAAGTGTGTTAAGAACACGCTGCAATATAAAAAAAAATAAGTTATGAACAGTAGTTGACTAAAATCATCGATAAATATAGAATATACTTTATAAAACTTCTGAAAAGAGACGAGAGAATGATCCAATAAAAATAGTTTTAATATATTTTTAGTTTTATTATGTGAGTTAAATTTACTTTTTAAGTGTTGTAATTCTTTTGTTGAACAATTTCAATTTTCAATCACAACTCAGAAACATTCTCCATTCGTGTCCCAAACATTTTCAACCATAAACAAGTACAGTAATGAAACGGTTGTAAAGCATGACCAAGTCTCATGATCATTGCCAAATAGGACACCAACCCCTACATTAAAGGGTGTCCTTACATGAAGTGGCACCCACCCCTTTAAGAACCAAGTTCCAAACCCTTTGGCCAATCTCCAATTTCACTGCAACTCATCCAAACCAAACAAACAAGAAGGAACTCATTCATTCACACAACACATTGTTATCATTTGTTGTTCTTACTTTTTTCTTTCTCTGTGTCTGTCTAACCACAATGGCTGATGATCCTCAAGACGTGGCTGACAGGGAGCGCATTTTCAAGCGTTTTGATGCGAACGGCGATGGCCAAATCTCTTCAGCTGAGCTCGGAGAAGCACTGAAGACCCTTGGATCAGTAACAGCAGAAGAGGTGCAAAGGATGATGGAAGAGATTGACACTGATGGAGATGGCTACATTTCACACGAAGAGTTCACAGAATTTGCTAGAGCCAACCGTGGCCTAGTCAAAGATGTTGCAAAGATTTTTTAACTTGATTAATTTGCCACCACCCTTTTGTAATTAATTAATCGATTCAATTTCTTTCTTACTTCCTTTGTTCTATTTTATGTATGTTGTCAGCAATGGGAAGACAAAACTGTTCTTGTGTATGTGTGCATGCTTTCTAACGTTCTACATATATATATAGATAATGATCAAAATGAGAGGTTTATTCATTTGATTTTGTTACCCTCTTGGAGCTTTTCTATATTGGAAAAAGGGTGTTACATGGTAGGACTTATTGTGTGTATTATCAATTATATAACAAGGTCCTTGCCCTAGACGCCAAGATATAGGTGCACCAACAAGTAGAGATTATCTTATAAAATGGAGTCTAATTTAAAACATGCAATTTTAAGTTTGTACGTCATCTAAACAAGTACGTGTCTGTATATTTAACTGATCTTTGTCAATGCAAAATTGGCTTCCTTGTGTGTGTTTTCTTTTGGCCTGAATTGGTCTGGTGGGGTCTTATAAAAATTGTATCTTCTAGAGCCACGAGGAAGAATCCAAGACACTCACAAAGATAAACTGGTAGCAATGAGTTTTCCTACACATATATTATCCATAAAAGCTTAATGAAAATAGAATTTTATCAAAATAGTTTACCCGTAGAAATGTTTGTTTACTCAAGAAAATATATTACACTTTACTCCTTGGGGTAAAGAAATGTACAAACAAAAGGCAATGTTCCTCTGAGCTTCTGTTCCTACTAAAAACATGAAAACATTCACATCTAAACCCTGCACTGTGGTGAGAATCATGGAAAAAACAATTCTCAACGACTATAGAGAAAATCATCATCCTCACACTCTGGAACTCCTAGCATTGCCAAGGCCAAGTGACTCTTCATCTCGTTATTTGTTTGAGGGTAATAATCAATCACAAATCCATTGCCAAGATAACCAGACTTCCTTCTTCTAGAGAACACAGGCTCAACTTCACCTTTCAGTATTGCAACAATCTCACCTATGCTAGGCCTCCTAGATTCTTCATTTGTAACACAGGCAGCTGCTGCATCAACCATCCGAGCCATTTGATCTGTGTAACTCGAATTGTACTTGACTTGAGGATCAAGCAACTCTTCAAGGGCTCCTTTCCCTTTCCTAAGCAAAGGTTTAGCCTGCAAATGAATGTCACGGATAAAAACAAACTGAGATTTTTGTAATTACAAGTGAAATACAAAAACAGAACCAAAAATATTTGCTTGAACCAAACAGTCCTAAACGTCATTTTGCAGCTAGATCGGGCAACACTGAAAAATTTTCTATTATATTCACTTTGTTCTAGTCTTGCAGAAGTCAGAAATTTAAAAGCTAAGAGTTATCATTGATTAATTGATAGGAGTTGTTGATGCTGAGAGCGGTTGCATTATATGAAATCACAAGCCATGACACGATATTTTATCATTAACTCACCCATACTACCAAGTTTTCCTCTCCAGGGGGTCTTTTTGCTTCAATTGGCTTGCGGCCAGTTAAGAGTTCCAATAGAACAACTCCCAAAGCATAAACATCAGTCTTATCTGATACTTTCCCATGTTGGAAATACTCAGGAGCCAAATAACTGTAGAGTAAGAGAAGATAAAACAATTTATTTGAATGATCAAAATATGAAAATGAAAAAAGCAAAAAGCCAACCCCCTCCACACAAAAATTGCTAAATCGATATGAAGGAGTTAAGTGCACACCCAAATGTTCCTTTTACAGTTTTGCAGAGAAAAGGAACTGATGGGGCAGAAGTCCATGTAGCTAATCCAAAATCACATAACTGCAATTTAGCAACAAAGAAAACAATCAGAATGAGGGCTTCTTTATGATACAATTTCCACTACATACGGTATACTACAACTTATCAGCAAAAGGGAATCTTACCTTGGGAATCTTCTTAGAGGAGAGCAGAATGTTTGAAGGCTTAATGTCTCTATGAACAACACATCTTTCTGTTCCATTATGCAGATAAGCCACGGCTTCTGCAATCCCAATTGCAACTTGATATCTCACAGACCATGGAAGTGGTGAACTACCCTTCACACTTTTCTTCTTCCCTATAAAAAAAAGGTCATCTATAATCAGTGAAAACCATAAAAATCAATGGAAACAACTATATGGCTAGCATTGGGGCTTAAGCAAAATCAGAGAAGATGACTACCATGCAAGTGATGCTCTAAGCTGCCCCCTGACACGTACTTGTATACCAAAAACAAACCCTCCTCTGAGTCAATACAAAACCCCACTAGAGGAACAACATTTGTGTTATGAAGAGAACTAGCAATCATCAATTCTCTACAAAACGCCTTAGCACACTCCTTGTCTTCCTTGTCCAGCCTTTTAATAGCAACAGCAGTCCTCCAAATCCCAACTCTTCCTCTAAAAACACAGCTCAAGGCACCTCTCCCCAACACTCTCTCTGTCCACAACAAAACATAGAATCACAATCTCACACAAAGGAATCAAATTCAATTCCATCAACAGAATATTCACATACAAGTTACCTTTGGAGAACTTGTGAGTAGCTGATAGAATTTCACCATAGCTGAACCTGATCAAAGGGTTGAAGACTGGAGATATGCTTTTCTCCAGTGAATGTGTTCTCCATTTCATCTCCTTAACTTGAGATTCATATTCCAAATTTACCATCAAAAAGGTTGCAGCGGCAGCAGCAGAAGAGCTCATGTTGAAGGACTCAACCTCTACCTGAGAGCAGAAGCTGAACCTGAAAGATGAGTGAACCGATTGAGGGTCAGCACTTGCCAATTCTGCTCCAGACTCCGCCAGCAACCACGCCTTGTTATGCTCCAAAGTTGTCCTCCTTTGACCGTTATGGTCGTTGTTGCCACCACAAGGACCAACACCAATACATGCCAAGGCAAAGTCCCACATGGTTTTTCTCAAAAAGGTCATGACTTTGAGCCTTTTGTGCTCACAAGAGTCATTTCCAACTGCAGAGGAAACATGTGCATTGGAAAAAGCCTTGGTGTGATCAGAACAGAAACTCATAATGAAGTAGAGAGAACAAAAGGGTCAGAGAAAAAAGATAGAGAAGAAAAGTGGGGAGAAACTTCTTTGCTTGTTGGATTGGAGCATATTTTTTTTCTCAACTGCACAGAAAAGAAGAGAGAAAGATGGGAAGTGGTTGAGGTTGTCCTTGAATAATTGAAATTGGATTGATGTAAGGTTGCATCAGAGTGAAAGAAGGTTAAGAAAAGTTTTCTATCTTGAAGGGTGAGGGTGAGAGTGTGGTGATGAAGATGACACCAACTTCTAAGTTATTAGTTATGTTAAAATGATTATAGTATGATAGAACATGAATTGATGGTGAGAATTGAGAAAGAGAATCTTGTGTTTCTGAGACTGAAGGTGACAGAAGGTAGAACACACACCAGGGAACATTTTCTGCATAATTTAGTTGTTAGGTGGGGACTCATGAATAAGAAAAACCATACATATAAAAATAAGAAGAAACCACTTATGTTGTAATGATTCCAATATGCATGCACGTATATAAACTCAATTATATTACAGAAAATTAAATATTTGTAATTAAAGTCAACAACTTTTCTGAAATTGTAAAAAAATTACAAAGCAAGTAAATATATTATTAAGGAAAATATCAGTGCACGCACTCCCGCTTTTAAGATGTAATAAATAATGCGATTAAAAATAAAGAAAGAAATAGATTGAGAAATATGATAAGAATAAAATAGAAGACAAGTTGGATAAATGATTTTAATTATAATGATAATAATATTTCTATTATTTATTCTTTAAGTAATTGTCATAGGCTTTGAAATTGAGAATGTGGTGCAGAATGGAAGATTGAGTTTTTATTACTTCTCAGGTTAAATAAGAAAGTACATACGTTGGATGTGATGATGCAATGACTTTGAATAAAACAATATTAATGATTATGTAATGTCTGAACAAAGAATTTAAGCTATGTCTTGAGCCACATCTTTTTCTTTTACAATATTGTTTCGAAAGGAACGTTGAAGAAAAAAAAAAGTAAATTTCAATATTCTTATTTTATTTTCTATTACTCTCAAGTTTCGGGAAACAAAATTATGAAAATAAGTATGGTGAAGGTATTATATTTTTCCATTGCATTGGAAAATCATGAGAGAAGAGTCAAAAGAAGTTTAAATCCAGCAAAATCAATATCGAATATTCGATTGGCTTTGCAGTTTGGTACCATGACATGATGTTTCTTCATATAATCCTCTATATATAAATTTTGAAACCTTCTAATTCGATTTAGATTTATATATAGATAGTTGTATTTATTTTAGTGATAAATCTACTTTAACCCTTAAAATAGTAATAGAGTCATTATTTTCATTTTTTAAATTTAATTATTTAAATGTATATTTACTCATATAAAATTGATAATGTAAGAATATATTCATAGCTGTAATATGAGTAAGTATATTAGTTTTTATAATAATTGTTTTAAAAAACATATTTTATTATAGTTTTTATTAATGATATTTAAAACATTTACATTAATGCTGCTACTAATATCTTTATGAGTTACAATTTACAGTAAAAACATTTAAAAATCAAAACTATAAAAGGTATAATATTTAATATCATTATTCTAAAATTATTGTTGTAAAGAAAATAGTTGGCAAAATAGATTTTTAATTTCAGAAACCGTTAACATTGACTATTAATTTAAATATTTTAAGCTACGCTTTTTACTAAAAATATTTATTATATTACAATATTTTTGTGCGATAAAACACTTATTTCTAAAAACTTGTTTTTAATGTTCAACAAAATTTTAGAGTTGTATTATTATTCTTAAAAAACTTATACAATTTATCTATTTCTATATCACATTATTTAATACATCTCATATTGTTTTCTCTTAATTATAAAATTGATTTGTACTTTGTAATTTTTTTTCTTGTAAAATAACATAATTTTATACTAACCTTTTTGCTTAAATTAGGTTAAAAATGGTAGATGGTCCCAAATCTTTGTTTGTGGTTAAGGGACTAAGTCTAATCATGACACGTGGAGTCGTGTCCTAATGGACCCTACCACCTTCATCAATATTATATATATATATATATATATATATATATATATATATATATATATATATATATATATACTTACATGGACCCTCCATTAATCTCCATCCATGTTTTTGTGTGCATTCAAATATTTTTTTACTTCATAGCTTAATAATAACTGCATTAGAGTCTAAAGATTATTAAAATAAATTTTATTTTTTAAAGGCTAATTTTCACTACTTTTACTTTAATTTCATTGCCAACAAATTTGATTATATTTTTTACCATGAATATGTATTCAACAAAATAAAAGGATTATATTGTATAATTAACCTCATAGTTAATTATGCCTAATCCGTAATTAATTATGTATTATTGTAGTGTGTTCACATGATACCTTAGGTGTTATAATTAATTATGTAGACAATAAGTGTCACTATATTATTTAATAAGTATTAGTATATTATTTATAATTAATAGAGTACAATTGATATATTTTAGAATTTAAGGTTATTCATTCATTCCTGTCTAAAATGAACTAAATTCATATTCAGACTATGTTTTTCTTTGAAAAAAAATAGCATGAGATTGAAGAGTATAACGATAGTTTTATAATAAATATCAGTCATTCCACTTCTCTTTTATTTTTAATTAAACACATACACAGAGACATTTATCATTTGCTTCTTTTCTATTTTGTTTACTAAATGTAAATTACTTCACTTTTTATTTTAATACTTTTTCTTTCTTTCAATTTCAATGTGTTAATAATTAAATTCCATAAAAAAACTTAATCTAAAAGGTTCTGATTTAAAAATTTTATTTAAGAGAATTGAATCTCTTATCACTTAAACCAACCACATCTTGGTGCACGTTAAAACAATTTATTCCAATACAATGAATAATTTTTATAAATATTTTCAGAAAAAAAATCATAAATTAAAATTAGTTTATGTATACGTTAGTGTGTTAAAACTTTATTATATTAAAATTTAAAAAACAAATAGCAGTGCATATTCATTTGCCCTAATGGAATATAGAGATAATTTTTATTCTCCTTTGCTAAATAGAGGGGGGCATATAGGTGATGTATGATTTTGAATGCTAAAATACAAATACTTATGTAATGAGCTACTAAAAAAGTCAGAATAATAAATATGCTTATCGCAGCTCTATCAACTTTTTACTAACTCTTCTTTTAGAGAGAAACCAACTTTTACTAACGATAATAAACACATACTACAAAATTTTCTTCAAGTTAAATTGGGTTTCTCATGTTTTAAATTACGTATTATAACACATAAGTTCCAATAGAAAATAATTATTCACTTACCTATGATTTTAAGTATATGCTTCAAGCATAAGCTTATTTTTACACTATTTACAATTATAAATATGTTTGCTTTTTGATATGCATCCAAAGTTATTACAATTATATATGGTTATTAAATATGATTAGGGTTAGAATTCAAAAGCTTATGGTTATAAACATGAGTTTAATTGGGCATAGCGTATAATAAACAAACTTTTAATGACAAATACAAATGTTTGCGTAATAAGCTTCCCCAGAAGTCAGAGTAAAACATAATTGCTTATGGAAGCTCAACGAGAAATTTAACTAACGTTAATAATCAAATGGTTAAAATGTTCTTCCAATTAAACATGGTTTGACGTTTATTAACTAACGTTAATAAATGATTAGTCGTCTTAAAAATATAAATTATTGCGATCATGAAACTGTAAACAAGCTTTTATCACCAACTAGTTATAAACTTTTTTTAAGTATCAACTTGATACTGAATAAAAGTAATTTAATGTCACTTATTGGTAAAGACATCTATTTGTTGAATATTTAGATTTTGAGTTGTTTTATATTGATTTTTTATATGATTTTCTTTAATAAGATATTCTCATTTTGCTATTATTTTTGTAATGTATTTCTATAAATCCATAATTTTAATAAAATTACTTCTATTTCCGAGTTTATCTTTGTAAAGAAATTGTAACTTTTTAATAAACTTTTTTTCTATAAACAAAATAATGTCACAATATTAGGAGAAAAAAAAAAGGTAAAACAAAATCACGGCAAAAGTTATTGTTGTTTCAAGTAAAAATTATTTATTATTTCTTGATTTGATGTGGATAGGAGTCTATGAAGATTTTTTATAAGAGATTGAATGCAATTGATGAACTTTTCTTATATTAGAAAAAAATTATGGATAAGAAGTAGACTACTCTACTCAACAATTAATGAAGTTTGTTAGGCATTCCAAAATTAATTTTGAAAATGGATGTAAATCAGAAATAGAGGCTCACCTTTAAGAATTGGGCCCAACCCTGGTAAGATATTTTATTTTTGTAAACAGTGAATTAAAACAAAAAATGAATTAAAATGTGTAAAATACGATATTTTATGATTTTTAATATAAAAAATAATTCCCGAAGACAATAAGTTACAAATCCCTTATAATTCTTTAGGGTGAGACTCAGTAATAAAAATATATAGGAAGCATTAATTGCCAGTAGTGCAAAGCTATTGATAAAATTACATAAAATAATTTAATTACGGAAGATTACATATTAACATTTATTTAAGGTATAATATATTGTTAAGGAAATTATACTTTTATTTCTTCACTCAAAAACATTTTCATATGAATTAATATTGCGAAAATACCTACATTAGAAATATATCTACAAACTTCAAACTTAACAAGAACAGTGGACGTGCCGGAGTGGTTATCGGGCATGACTAGAAATCATGTGGGCTCTGCCCGCGCAGGTTCGAATCCTGCCGTTCACGTTTTCTTCTTTTCTTTGTTTTGTTTATTTAAAAAAAATGCTATTCTTGATAAAATTTTCAGTAGAAAATAAAAAACTTAGCAGAGAAAAATATAATCGCTAGAAGGAGGGCTTGAACCTCCGACCTTGTGGTTAACAGCCACACGCTCTAACCAACTGAGCTATTCCAGCATCTTGCCTTGTTAGAGTGATAGTCATGGTTAGTAGATGAAAATTTTGGCGAACGATAATATATACTTGTTATGTGACATGAAAACATTATTTTTCTCAAATGATCAAAGTATTCAGGAAACTTTATCTTAATTTTTCTAAAATTAAAAAGTTTTAAAATATCAAAATTAGTCAAGTTGTTAATTAGAAAAATAATATATTTCTTCCAATAAATCATGGTTATATTTAATGATAAATAATGTTTTACATTATTATAGAGTTTGGGAGTTAACATAAATATAAGATATTGTCTTGACCGCATTTTGAATGGTTCTTTGTTTACTGGTTTTATTTGTGTAAATTAATAAAACTTTATTAATTTTATGTCTTTGAACTTTTTAGAATATTGCTTTTTGTAATACAAAACTCAATAACCTACCAGAATATATAGATTACATAAAATTGGTAAAATCATGTTACTCGCCTTATTATTTATAACATTCTTCATATTTTTTTATCTAATAAATTATTATTATTATTATTATTTCGCCTTTATTTTATGTATAGTGATAGACTGAGATAAACTCAATTTAATAGGATTAATTCTAAGTTCACTAATGTGATTATAATTAGTAAATCATGTTATATTTAGAATACTAAACATATAATAAAATAATGAAATACTTAATTTATATTTATTGAATAAGCTTATTTAGGTAAAGACCCATCAATAAATTAAATACAATAAATCTAAAGTAGGTATTGTTGACACATTACATTTAATATTTAATATATATGACTAACTATCTTGATAAGGTTGAAATAATTGACAGGCACTGATTTAATATGAGTGTGTCAGAATTATGAACGTAACTAACTACTTACATCTACACGACTAACTACATTGATAAGGTTTAAAGAATTGACAGGCAGTGATTTAATATGGGTGTCGGAATTAAGAACTTAACAAACCATTTACATGTACATGACCAACTACCTTGACAAGGTTAGAAGAATTGACAGTCAATGATTTAATATGGGTGTCGGAATTATGAACGTAGTTAACCACTTAGATATATACGACTAACCATCTTGATAAGGTTTGAAGAATTGGTATGGAGTGATTTAAGATGGGTGTCAGAATTATGAACGTAGCTAACCACTTACATATACACGACTAACCACCTTTATAAGGTTAGAAAAATTGACATGCAGTGATTTAATATGGGTGTAGGAATTATGAACGTAGCTAACCACTTACTTACATGTACACGACTAACCACTTTCATAAGGTTGGAAGAATTGACATACAGTGATTTAATATGGGTGTCGGAATTATGAACGTAGCTAACCACTTACATGTACACGACTAACCACTTTCATAAGGTTGGAAGAATTGACATACAGTGATTTAATATGGGTGTCGGAATTATGAACGTAGCTAACCACTTACATGTACACAACTAACCACCTTGATAAGGTTGGAAGAATTGACATGGAGTGATTTAATATGGGTGTCGGAACTGTGAATGTAGCTAACCACTTATATGTACACGACTAACTACTGGATAAGATTGGAAGAATTGACATTCAATGATTTAATATGGGTGTCGGAATAATAAACGTAGCTAACCACTTACATATACACGACTAAAAATCTTGATAAGGTTGGAAGAATTGACATGCAGTGATTTAATATGGGTGTCAGAATTATGAACGTAGCTAACCACTTACATATACATGACTAACCACCTTGAAAAGGTTGGAAGAATTGACATGCAGTGATTTAATATGGGTGTCAAAATTATGAACGTAGCTAACCACTTACATGTACACTACTAACTACCCTGATAAGGTTGGAAGAATTGCACATACAGTGATTTATATATGAGTGTCAGAATTATGAACGTAGCTAACCACTCACGACTAACCATCTTGATAAGGTTGGAATAATTGACAAGCAATGATTTAATATGAGTGTCAGAATTATGAACGTAGCTAACGACTTACATGTAAACGACTAACCACCTAGATAAGGTTGGAAGAATTGACATGCAATGATTTAATATGGGTGTCGTCGAAATTATGAACGTAACTAACCAATTAGATATACACGACTAATCACCTTGATAAGGTTAAAAAAATTGAGAGACTGAGATTTAATATGGGTGTCGAATATGAACATAGCTAACCACTTATATGTACAGGTCTAACCACCTTAACGAAATTACTCTTCTATATACAACAAAAACAAATGCATTATTTATTTTATTGATAAAATCCCATATGACATGTTGGAGTGTCAAATAAGAAAATAAAATAAAGAAAAAGAAAGTATTGAATAAAAAGTAAAGAAAACAACATAAAGAAACTTATTACTAAAATCACGTTCCAACTCATAACTTCAGATAAAAATTAAAAAAATTAAAAAACATGACGTCATGATATTGTATGAGTTCAACAAAATTTTAAGATGAACGTCCATAAAACATTAAAGCTGACACAGTATCCTACTTTTACAAAAAGTAAAATAAAAAATAAAAGGAAGTCAGTAACAAATTTACATATCAAAATTAATACAAAAATCGTGCTCTCTAAACAGTAAAAAAAAAATACAAAACTTAGAATTAAACAGAGACAAAATTATGTTTAAAAACGCACTTTTTATATCTAAAAATCGTGTTTCCAACCATAAACTTACTTAAGTTGTGAAAACAAAACAATTACATTAAAAGTTGTAGTACTCTTAAATAGATAATCCACAACATGAACAATAGAAGAAAAATATATAACTTCTCATCTGAAATTCTTACCTTTCACTTCTCTTCCCAAAAAGTTCAGAATCTTGCTGACTCTTTAAACCCTAGCCAGATAAACTCCTCCTTCTCCACCCATGGCTTCGTCTTCTTCCGGTGCTCCTCCTTCTTTTCTACCTGTTTCTGTTCCCGTTGTTTCCCACTCTCCTCGTAAGTCCTTCATTTCTTCAACCTAATATTAGTATTATTTGTTTTTTTTTTATTTTGATTAATTGTGACTGAGAATGAATTTGGCCTAAATCTGTTTGGATGTTTGGGGTTTTTGTTATATCTGTTACTTTCATTTTTTGAAAAAGTTTCTGTCAAGGTCGAGAGACTTTTTGTACTGGATCATCCTTTCTGTCAAGGGTTGTTTTAACATAAGGTTTTCAATAGTGGTCGCTGTTTCCTTGAGATCTTTGAAAATGCAGGAAATTGTGGCAAATGCTGGCGCTATTGTGTTTGCAGTTAGCTCCAAAACCTGCATGGGGCTTATATTCCTTTTTTTTTTTTTTTGAAACTGTGTTAAAAAAAGTTCAGTAAGTTTTAAAGTAAATTGTTTCACCAGTAAGAATGATTTTCTTAATATAGTTTTATAATTCTAGTTGGCAGCATTGTTGTACAATTTCCTTACATTACGTTATAATGGTTTTAAACCGTGGTTTGCAACTGCAGTGTACAGGATTATACTCACTGCAATGAAATAATCTTCTCTATAAGTTAAAATTAGTTTATGTACAAGTTAGAAATAACAACTTATAGAAGTTATGTGAGAGAGCTTCTTTAAGTTAGTTTATGCATAAACTAGTTTTAGCTTATGAAGAAACTGATTTAAAATTTTCCTCTTATTTTTTATCTTGTAGAAGGAACTTATGAAGGAGGTTGTCCAAACAGGCTCATATTTTATCTACGTGTCAGATTTAATTATTTGATATGCATACTTTGTATGAGATTATGCATAGTTGTTGCAATCATCACACTTTTCTTTTGTTGGAAGTCTGTTAGAATGCATTTATGTTAAATGCATTAAGAGATCTCCAGTGATATGAAATCTTCTTATGAAATTTTGCAGGAGCTTTGATGTACAAAAATCGTTTGCAAGAGTTTACATCAAGGTCAGGCATTGCAAATCCTGTGTATCAAACTGTTAACGAGGGACAACCACATATGCCGAAGTTTAGATCAACTGTGTGGGTGGCTGGGATCAGTTACTCTTCCCAATCCACATTTCCCCAGAAAAAGGCTGCTGAACAAGAAGCATCTAGAATTGCTCTAGAAATTATCATTCAGAAGACGAGAGACGAAGGACCTTCTGTTGTCAATGAGGTATGATGTAACGCAACTTCTTATCAGTTTTCCCAGTGGACGCAATACACTTATATAAATTGTGAAGTAATTTTGAACTAATGTTTGTTAATAATACCTTTCAACAGTTTAGACACCAAACACTGCTATATTTTAGGTTTGTTTTTGCTTACTCTGCATCTGATTGACAATCACCCCAGTGCATTGTAGTAATTAGAAGTATTTGTTTCAGTTTTGTGAAAATTTCTGCTATATTGCCTTATAGTAGATATGAGGTAGTTTCTCTTGTTTTTCCTATCAAAAGATCCTTGTTTATCAAATAAAATAAGTTGTTGAGTTACATTTAATATCTTGCGTAACCTGTCATTTTCAGTTAGTGTAACATAAATGTTAAGATAGTTCCTATCTATTTTGAATTCTATAATAAATTAAGTTGTGCTTCTGCACATGTGATATTTTTTATTGGATATATATCTCTGTAATGATGAAGAATCTTAGTCAAAGATCATCTTTGTGACATGTCACATAGGCTCTTAGTTTTCAGCAGGTAAGGTAGCAGTATCAAATAATCATGCAAGTTTGATACAATAGAAGTATCACTATGATATATATTATTTGTTGCCAATGAAACTTGAGTTTGGATCCTTCCTTAGCTTACTTTTTAAATGTTTTGAAACTCTTCCAGTATAACTTGAATTAATCATTCTTATATTTATGTTCTTGCAAAAGCGTTTTCATATGAAATGCTTACTACTGTTGTAGCAATTTATTGCAGACTTATAAAAAGTAAATAGCTGGTGAAATAACATCGATCTTAATTATGCATTTATGCTAATTAAATTTTGTAATTCCCTCATTTTTGTTGTGGTTTAGTATTATCATTCAATATTATCTTTTTTTTTTTTAAATTGTTGACTTTTTTTCATTATCTTCCAGATTTCTCCAGTTTGCAAGTCTATCATAAATGAATATGCTTCTAAACTGCATATTGAAGGACCTTCATACAACACTGTTCAGCAACTACAAGGAGGTGTGCTTCCGGTTTTTAGAACATCTTTAGATTTTAATGGTACAAGTTACACCGGTGATCCAGCCAGAACCAGAAAGGAAGCTGAGCAGTCGGCAGCACAAGCTGCTATTCTTTCAATTACGGGTATCTTTTTGTGTTGCTTAATTTCATATTCTCAATATATTTTTATATAGCTATGTGCTTATCTGCTAAATGACCATTTAATGTAGGTGATCCAAGCTCAGGACATAAGCTCATTGAGATAATTAAGTCAAATTCTATATTTTATAATGCCATCAAAGGAAAGGGCTTATCTCTGTTAGAGTCTAGTGCAGTGTTATCCACACCAAATTCAGAACATATCTCTGTTACACCGGATCGTAAAGATGCAGTAGTTCCAAGTTCTTTGTCTGATAATAGTGAAGTTAAAGTTGATTATTCTGAGCCTTCTAAAAATCATTCTACATGTCAAACATTTCAAATTCCAAAACAAGAATCTTCCCTTCAAGCCACCCTGCCTTTGCAGCCAGGTTCAGCACTTTCCATTGATAATGATTTAAGTCCAAAAAGGCGGAGAAAGAACAAGAAAAAGGCTAATAAGAAGTCTCGGTTGGAATCTCCGTAAGTTTCTATAATATCCCATGTTATTTTGTTTGGTGTTTCTCTTGCTTCCTTGTCTATTTTTTTCTTCTGTCTTTTCTACTCCTCGAGTATGTCTCAGTGTAATTGTCTGCCCCTGCAAACAAAAGAAATTATTTAGCATTTAGTCTACATGTTTCCCTTGTCTTCCACATTTTTGAAGTTTGCATTGTCCAGGTGGATGTTAATGCTTTGTCTCGAGTCAATTTCCAGTGAGGTGAAATTGCAATGAATATTATGTAACAGAGAGAGGAAATTTGTTATTTTTTAATATTATCATGTAATATATAACAGTTTCATGTAATTATTAACTCCCCATTCTAAAGAAAAGTTTATCATCTTACTATCTGATTGAGAGCATACATTGGTGCGCATGCTGAAGCTTGTTGCTGGTGGTAAACAAGTTTTTTGGTTGTATTATATAGTGAGGGATGATATATAATACTGTTTTGGTGGCTTTGTGTTGTGACTTGATTTAAAGCCAGTTAGATATGTTCATATATTTGCTTGTCTGGTAGGCTGAGCTAGCTTTCTATTCTTTTTTTGTCCTGCTCTGAATGTGTCTTGTTATTAATTGAATGCTCTGTTGTGAAAATTTGCAACACTTTGCAGGTTACCGATTATTGCAGCTCCTATGAACCAGGCCCCTCCATGTATTCCAGTTCCCATGAACCAAGTCCCTCCATGCACTTCAGTTCCCTTGAACCAGGTTCCTCCTTGTTCGGTGGCACTGTAAAAATGTAGATGTGATGCAATCCTTGTATATATTGGATATTCCAAAGACTAAAGTTCATGCAAAAAAAACCGTAGATCCTTGTTAAAATTCACCACGTGTTGTTAAAATCCTGATCTGGTGGCCTTTTCGTTTTTTTTATTAAGCCCATTTGGTACTTGTTTCGGCTTAAAACTTCTGTTGAGAAGGCACGGGTTTACTCTCCTGTGGGGCTGTTCTACCAAGTTGTCCAGCTGAACTTTCTTGAGTCACTAGAAGCTAGTTTTAATAATTTTATATATATTTTGTATTATGCTAATTTTTCCGTTTTTAATAATTTTGCATCAAAATTTCTGGATTTATGAAAAATATCTCGCATACATAATTATAATGATTTTGATCTTTAATTTGGAATTTTATATTTCTTAATTATTTAAATTTATATCATGTTAAAATTTATATTTTATATTTACCCGACGGTTGGATTTGAATTTAAATTGATATACTTGTTAAAGTTATGAATTCGGTAAAATTAAGGAGATTTTGATTTAATCAGGGAATTTTTAATATCAAAACGTTTGAATTAGACAATACTTTGGTTTTTGAAGTCAATCAATTCAAGAATTGAGAATTGGTTCTTGTTTTGAATCATATTAGTTTTACACAGGCTTTTAAAGCCAACTTATTTTTGAATCCCTTAGAACTCATTTTAAACTCAATTTAAAAACATTTTATTTTGTTGGGTGGGGTATTTATGTATTTATTTTATTATTTCGGTCTTAATGATACAAGTAAATAGAGTTGTCCATCATTTGATTTTAATTCAAATCACTATTTGATAAAATGTAATGGTTGTTGGAACTAGTTTTTAATTAAATCTAAACTAGTTCAGTGTAGAACCATGTTTAGCATAACTAATTTTTCCTATTGTTGATTAGGTTTTTAAACTACTATTGTATTGATTAGGATTATTATGGATTGCTTAAAAAAGTTAAATTGAATAATTTAAGTAGATGAAATTTTTAATACCAAAATATTTGAATTAGACCAGTAATTTGGTTTCTCAAGCGAATCAATTCAAGAATTGGTTCTGAATCATATTAGTTTTAAACTGGCTTTGAAAGCCAAACTTTGAACTGATTAGAATTCATTTTAAACTCAATTCAAAAACACTTTTTTTTTTGTTGAGTAAGGTATTTATGTATTTAGCCTATTATTTTGGTTTTAAGGATACAAGTAAATAGATATGTGTATCATTTGATTCTAATTCAAATCATTATTTGATAAAAGGAAAATAATCTTTTGACATATGTAACAATCACATTACAATTCACTTTTGAGGGTATTATAGTTATTCTAGAAATAAAATATTGTATTTATAAAAAAATAAAGAAAATGAAAGATAAAATAGTAATTATGAAGTAATTGTAAAAATTTATTGAATATCAATGTATCATTATTCTTGATAAAATGTAATGGTTGTTGGGAACCAGTTTTTAATTGAATCTAAACTAGTTCAACATTGGACCATGTTTAAACCAGTTCTGATAGTATAACTAAATTTTTCTATTAGGTTTTTAAACTATTATATTGATTAGGGTTGTTATCGTCTGCTTAAAATAGTTGAATTGAATAATTTGAGTGAATGAAATTTTTAATACCAAAATGTTTGAATTAGACAAGTAATTTGATTTCTAATGGGAGTGAATCAATTCAAGAATTGATTCTTAACTGGTTTTGAGTTATACCAGTTTTGAATCGGCTTTTAAAGCCAACATATTTTTGAACCTCGATTCAAAAATAGTTTTTTTTAGTGAGGTATTTATGTATTTAGCCTATTATTTTGGTCTTAAAGATACAGAGTTGAGTATCATTTAGTTTTAATCGAATGATTGTTGGGAACTAATTTTTAATCAAATTTAAATTAGTTCAGCTTAAGACATGCTTAAACGGGTTATGATAGCATAACTAATTTTTCTACTGTTTGATTAGATTTTTAGACTATTGTATTAGTCACGTTATAGCAAAATAAAATATAATAGTTAATTACAAAATAACATTGATAATAATTGTAGAATTATTAAAATAAATTGTTTAAATTAAAATAATTTTTGATAATTAGAGATCTTATACTATTTGAGGTATTTCTCAATATTAATATATTAATTTATTTTTACAAAATTTTAAAATATTTATACTTTTAGTTTCAAAGTTTTAAATTATTTATTTAAAAATTAAAAAAGATCTAAAGACACCGTCATGTTTTCATTTGGACTTATTAGCCTCTTTGCTCCTATTTTAACCTACATTCACTCTTTTTATTAGGATTGTGATTACGATTTCTATTTTTAGAATATTAAAGTCATATTTTGATAGAATATGTTAGCCGTGTGTGTTTCTTGATTTGCCAAGATATTTAAAAATTGTTCCTTGTTGATTTAAAGACAATCTAATATAATAGTTTTGCCGTACAATAAATGAAGTAATTAGATGTTTTATGAGCAAATAAAATAATTAACCTGAAAATTACACCTTTCATTTTCATTATCTCATCACAAATAGTACTGAAATCAAATTCTAAAAGTATAGCAAATTTGAGTACCTTGATACAAAAATAGACATACTAATATAATCTTTTTTTTTTTCTCTTTTAATTCGGTCTGTCATGAGCTATAATAAAAAAAATTCTTTCTAATTTCAATCTCTTGTTAATTTTATTCTAATGAAAAACTATATTAATAGTCTCATAATACAGTCATAACGTTTAAAATTATTAAATACACACATAATAATTACGTGTAACATTTAAAAGATTAAATATAAATTTTGTGACAAATGTATTATTTCTACCACATGTAAATATACAATATCAAGCCACTGTTTTAAATAATTTGGGTTTACTAAATATAAATATAAACAAAAATAGAGAATTAATTATTTTTCTTTCAATTTTCAAACACAATAAATTAATTGTTTTATACTTTTATTTATTTTCAAATGTTCAAAAGGTGATATTCGCATTCCCACACAAACATTGTGAGGAGTATCGTACCATAATCAACATACAAACATTGTGAAGCTTTTTGTACCCACAACAATATTCACATCTTTCAAACGTTCACATCTTCCTCTGTTTCATCCATGGCTTCTTCTTCTTCTTCCCAACCTTCACCTCCTCAACCACCTCCTTTTTCCCTTCCTGATCGACCCTTTGCTCGTATGCCCTGCAATTCTACTCATTAGTTTTTGAATTTTTTATAATAATAATTATTTATTATAGATTTTAGGTGCAGAATTTCATAAGTAATCATGAAGGAAAACATTATTCACAGTACCCTAATAGAAAATGAAATGATTGATGTATGAAAAATTGTATCTTGAGTGTTTGAGTTAACTTATTTTGGAAATATTTGTTATTTGTTTTTGGAGAAAATGAGTTTGAAAATAATAAACTGGAGGGTGTTGAATGTTCCTAGAACAGTGATTGATTAGGAAACTATCAAGATTTTTTTTATTGACCACATATCATGAGATTTTTCAGGACAACCGATGCACAAAAATCGTTTACAAGAATTTGCTCAACAATGTAACATTGCACTTCCCTTGTATGAAACTACCAACGAGGGAGAACAACATGCTCCAAGGTTTAGGTCAAAGGTGTGGGTGGATGGAGTGAGTTACACTTCCGAATCCAATTTTTCCCGCAGAAGAACTGCTGAACAGGATGCTGCCAGAGTTGCCTTGGAGTGCCTCTCTAAAAGGAAAAGAAATGAAGCACCATCTCTTGTTTGTGAGGTGTGTTGTAGCAAAATTGTTGGTGTTGGTGTTGATTTTAGTAGGTGCAACTTCAGTAGATTGACTCGCACACTGTTTAGCAATTTTGAGCCAATGATTGCTAATAATGTGTTGCAAAATTCTATACTGCTACATACTAAGTTTGTTTTATGTTTATTTTGCATCTGGTTGGCAAACAAACTAGTGTTTTGACATTGAAGGATATTAGATTTTGTTTTTTGCTGCATTAGATGTTGTTTTTCTTGTTTCTTTCTGATATAATTTCTCAGTCTATCTAGAAGAAGGTATTGTATGATGATCTGAGTTTTTCTTTCAACCTATTCTTTCTCTTCCTTGATACTCTGTATGTTTGCCTAAAAAGACTTTGTCTGTAGTTTTCTTTAACAAATTACAATGCATTTTTCAAGTAATTCTGCTATTGTATATGATGCTAAAGAATCTTACTTGAAAATGACCTTGCAAACTATTGCAGAGGTTAAGTTTTCAGGAAGGTCATAATATCATATAGTTTGTCATGTTTTCCTTGTAATTGAAACATTTAACTCATACAAGTTTGATCTAAAAGAAGTACCATTATAATAACAAATAAAATTTGTTGCCTATGGGAATAGAGTTGAGATGCTTCCTTTTGAATTTTCATGCCCTGTAAAGATTTGGAGCTAATCTAGTATAGCTTGAACTAATCACTAAAAGTCTCAAAGTTTAGGAAAATAGTTTTGTTATTAACTGCTGACTTTGCAGACTTGCAAAAGTAAAAAGCTTGTGGGATAGCATTAAGTTTGATGATGCTTTAATAAGGATTTTATTGCATCATTTTGGCTAAACTTTGTACTACCATTTGATAAATCTTGGTTAAAAACATCAGCAACTTGTCTTTGATTTCCAGATTCCTACATTTTGCAAGTCTATCTTGAATGAATATGCTACTAAATTGAATCTAGAAGGACCTACTTACAAGACTGTTCAGAAAGAAGGGTTGCTTCCTGTTTTTATATCTTCTTTAGTTTTCAATGGCTCAATTTACACTGGTGATGCGGCTAGGAACAAAAAGGATGCTGAACAGTTAGCTGCTGGTTCTGCTATTCTCTCAATTCAGGGTATCCTTTGTTATGCTGAACAGTTACACAATATTCCTACTATACAATGGATTTTTACTTGAGTACCTAACAATTTTTTTTTTTCAAGTTAAGTATCTAATGGATTAAATATTTTGGTTGGATTAAATATTTTGGTTTGAGTCCCTTTTTGTTCCTGTCAGTTTTACTGTTCACATACCACTTAAATTGAAATGTGTATCACATCATTTAGAGTATTAAAAATTGATATGCATTATGTTATTCATGTCAGTCATATTGATAAACACATCATACAAAACGAATCAGTTGTTGTGATGAAAAAACAAAATTAAAAGACTAAAAAGGAAACTTTAAATACTTTAGAAATAAATGTTAATAACGAACTACAGATAAATATTCTTTTGATGACTTAAACCAAATTTTTTTAATTTGTTAATTACTCAATTTGAAAAATAATTGTTGGGTACTCATAACAAAATATATACTATATTAAAGAACTAAAATATATAAGTCTTCCAAATATTTAATAGATTTTCAATAACAATGTGTTTGCCTACTAAACTAATGTTTAATACAGGTAATTCTGACTCAGGATCAATGCTCTCTGAGATGATTAAGTCAAAATCTAAACTTCATAATGCAATGAAAACAAAGAACGGCATGCAAAATAGTCATCCTAGTGCTGTGACACCTAAATCAAAGACAGGACATAATGAGGAATTTGCAGGTTCAGTGGCTGATAATAATGTTAAAACTGAGATTGAATTTAAGATACCAAAGCAAGAACTCCCTGAGGCCACCAAGAGGTCAAATGTGGATATAGGACGATGTTCAGCTCCTCCTCTTGATGGTGATTCAAACTTGAAAAGACATAGAAAGAAGTAGAAGAAGGATATAAGTTTTTATTATGTCACATTTCTAAAATACAGTGTCTCTTTTGCTTCCTTTCTTATATTTTTCTTCAGAATTTTTATTATGTGTCACCATATGTGTAACTCTTTTCCTGCTGACAAGAAATTATTTACCTTTTACTCTACCTGTTTCCCTTGTTTGTCCATAGTATTTGAGATTTACCTTGTCCATAAATGCATCTTAATACCTTCTGTCTTTAGTCAATTCCCTTTTACAGTGAGATCAACATGCAATGGTGTTGTGTGAATGAGAGTACATATGTAGTTAATTTGTTCCTACATATTTCTCACTCTTTAAGAGAAGTTTTTCATCTTACAATCTGTTTATGTTAGAATTTGAGAAGTTTCAATATGATGTTCTTATTATCATTTATTGTTTTATTGGCTTGCTGAGAGCCTGTATATGAGTATAAGTAGTTTGTTTTCTTGATATTATGGGATGATGTATAGTGCTTGTTTAGTAGCTATGTGATTTGAACTTAATTTTCATTTTACTGTGATTTGTGTCCTATTATTAATTGGATGTTTTGTTAGTGGAATTTGCAGGGTTATCTGTGTGTTGGAGTTCTTCTATATGTTGTAAAGTGTAATGCTAGTTTATGGATAAAAACAGAGTACCTTTTCAAAACTAAAGAAGTGTTGTTTTACTTGTTAAACTTATGCTATCTATGTTTTGGAATTCAGACTCATGTTGAAAATCCACATATTCTCTTCTACTCTCTTTCATCTGTGTTTGGGCTTACCTATTAGTAATGGTCTTAAAAAGTTATTTATCTGAAGGTTATTTTGAAAATGTACTTACTTTGTACTCATCTACCTGTTCATTTCATCACTTATTTTTAATTTGACTTTGTTTTTTTTTTTTCTTGTTTCCACTTAAATAACTTATGGTCCTTAATAAAAAACAATTTCTCACTTTGTTTATTAATAAAGTTTTTAGTTTTGATATGTTAAATAGTGACTTATTTGTTAAGTGAGAGGCAGATGTTTACTTACAGGTCTATTAATTTTTTTTTGTTTTCATCCTTAATAATTTTTTATATTTTATTTTTGGCCTCCATTTTGATTCCATAAAATTTTTACTTTTGTTTGATTTATATCGTTTATTGAAATCTTTTAAGAATAGGTATATGATATTTTTTTTATTCTTCATCACGTCAAATAGGAAATGATTTAAGAGAAAATTATGCAGATGTTAATTAAGGATTTTCACCATATTAAATATTTTTTTCCCTTCCAACAAAATAGTTTTTTAAAAATAAATCTGTCATTTTCTTTCCGTCAGTCATATGTCACTTAACATACAACTTCGGAAAAGCAATTATTGAGGACAAAAAAACAGCATTTAAAAATTTACTGGAGATCACTAAAAGCAAATGAAAAGAAAAATACATGTGGTAGTTTTAGTCATTACACTTAATGGAGCAAAACAAAAATAAAAAATTTATCAATGAGTAAAACAACTTAACAATTTTTTTATCACTTATAAAATGTGTGGATTTTGCATATGTCGTCAATTATTATTTATTTTTTTTATTTTGATCATTGATTAAATTTTTATTTCTATTTTGATCGCTTCTGGTCCTTACTACTTTTTTTTTTCTATTTTCTGTTCTCAATGTTTATTATTTTTTTTGGTCCCTTTTATTTATTAACATATTTAAATGATAAGTTGTCCATTGATGGACTATATTAATGACTAAACAGAATAACATTTATTTTTTTAAATTATTTTTTTAAAAAAACTAATAAATATGATGAAATTAATGTTTTTTTTTTAATCCAGACAATATTGTTAACTTAACGACAAATCCTAGTAGTCTTAAAATGAAAAGTCTAAGTATTTTTTTAAGGGATGGAATTTGTATTTGTTTAGTCCACTCTAATTCTTATTAATTTGGGTTAAAGATCTAAAAAGCATTAATTGATATAAAAATTTAAAGAGGTAAAGATGATTTTAAATTTAAAATATCCATAACTATTACTTAAAAATAATATTATATGAATAAGGATAAATAGTAGTCTTAGATTTTATTAAGTCAACTCAACGTAATTTTTATAACTAATATGTTTAACATAATTTCAAATTTACACAAGTTTACCAGTCATATCTTTTTATAAACAAGTTATAAATCTTAATGTAAAAATATTAATTTTTTAATTTTTTTTTATATAAATTTGCATGAGGATAAGTGTTTAAAATGACAAAAAGATATACAATTATGTTTAACATCATGTCACTCAGTTGTTTAATCTTAAAAACCAAGTTTTAAAAGTATTTTTCAATGTTTAAATATAATCAAAAATATAAATCATTAACTTATACAATATGAGCATTAAGAAAGAATATAAGAGTCGTATAACAAATTTTTATTACAAAAGAAAAATTACATATAGAAGAGATTCGAAAAAAAAAGAGTACTTTTCATTGGGCGAACATACCCACTAGTTGGGAGAGAGGCAGCTTTTAAAAGTGTAAAAATTTTACATTTTCAAAGCTAAATATGTTGACCCAACAAGAACAATGTCTTCTTGTTGGATAAGAATCCTGGTTGCTGGATAAAAGAAATCGTAAAATGACTTCCTCTTTTTATTTCAAACTTTCATATTTCTAAAAAAATTTAACAATAAACAATTATTTAAACCATAGAATTCAAAATTAAATAAATAAAATTTATAATATACAGAACAAATCAAAAGATTTAATTAATATGATAAAACAAATTACTATTACACTTATTAAGATTATTATAAATGAGATATTTTTAAAGTCTTCCTTCGTCTTCTTTAAACTTCATTCTCAAATAGAAAATACAAAAGAAAAGAAAGAATTTCAAACTAAAATAACGTATACATCACATTGTTTATTTTTTCTTTAAAGCAAAATAATTAAAAAAATACTTATTAATTATACTCAATCATAATAATATCGTTATTAGATGAATAATTCATCACTTAATATTGATAAATATAGGTATCAAAATAAAAAAAAATTATGAAAAAAATGAGAAAAAGCTATTAAAGACTAAATAAAATTTTAAAAATGTATTGGAGATAAAAAAAAAAAAAAAAAAAAAAAAAAAAAAAAAAAAATAAAAAAAAAAAAAAAAAAAACTAATAAAAACAAAAAAAAAATTTAAAAATTTATTTGAAAAAAAAAAAAAAAAAAAGCTAATATAAGTGACAAACATATTCAACAGTTGATTTAATATTTAAGATACAAATCACCATTTAACATATATCAATATAAGATATACATCAAAACAAAAAATAAATTTTATTAAGAAAAAAAATTAAAAAATTACATTTGTTGTCATGTTCCAGCGTCATTTTGTTAAGTCCTGGCGTTAGTTTAATAAAACCCAGGTGAACTACGTTTGGTTCCAAATTCACCTTATAAATACATGTAACAAGTTTTCTTAATATTTTATTGACAGATAATTTTTTTAAATAAAATTAGTCTAGTCCAAATCCCAATGAAACATCTAATTAAATTAACAAAAACATGATTACATCTATCATTAGTGGTTGGTGTGTTATAAAATCAAGATGTAAAAGGTTGAAATTTAGAGGATACCATGTGATTTCTTGAATAAAAAATATTACAGGGGTCATTGAAATAGAGCACTGGAAAAGACAATAGAGGTAATAAGGTTAATCATGTTTTTAGCTTCTAAATTTTTCTTTTTTAAATTTAATTTAGTTTTTAGTCCCTGACTTTAAAAATTAATTTTTTTGTTCTTATTATATTTTTAAAAATATTCTAACTTTAGTCTCTAAAACCAACATTTTTAACGTTTGACTATTAAAAAAAAACAAAAATACAAACACTGACCAATAGTTTAAAAATCAGGAACTAAATCAAAAACTTAGAAAGTTTTTAAGACTAAAAATTAACGTTGACCCAATATAATAAAAATCTAATGTTAACAGTTTGAGTAATACTGTCAAAACTAATCTATCATATAAAATATATCCAAAAGGTATTTCTGGACGAGTTTTTTTTATAAATTATTTAAAAAATAATAATTTCTCTATAAATTAAAATTATATTATATTTATAAATTAAAAATAAAAAAGTATATAAGAAAACTTATATAGATTAATTCATACATAAACTTGTTTAAATAGTATCATAATTTAAATAAATAAAAAACTCATTTTTCCGAGTAAGGATGCATGCATCAATCTCAATTTTATGCACTTTTGAATTTAAAAAAAAGAGAGTATATATGATGCATTTCCTTATTTAGTGTCAACCTACACTTAAGAGTAGATTGCACATAACATAATTTGCCTGATGTATATATTAATAGTGGAAAATTAATGAAAATATTAAGTTGTTCTGAATCAATTAATAATCTGGAATTTAAATTTTAAATATGAAGTTAAATTAATTACTTTAAAAAATAGAGTTTTATTTTATTGTATATGATTACTTGAATAGAATAGGTGGAGAATAATGTATTCTATATAATAAATAGATAAATAAATAAATAATAGAAAACTAATGACAACCCTAATCAGCAAATTGATGAGATTTGGAAGATATGGAAAATTCTGATGTTGTCCCTGATCAAGAGTTTCCAAGTTCATGGGTAAGGACAGAATTAGACACTCTCCATGAAACAAGGAAAAGGAGTTTTTGATTTCAATGCCAGCTCTAGGGTTTTCCCCTTTGCCCTAAAATTTGAATGTGTGTAGAACTAATTAACATGTGGATGATCTTCTTTGTGTCTACAAAAGATATACTTAACTGTATTTCATGAACCCTAGAAACAGTCCTGCACCTTGTGAGAAAGATAACCCTAAAAAATGGACATGATTAAACTGTTGACCACAGGAATTCCTTTTGGTTTTAAAAAATCAGTATGATGGAATCTGTTTTAGAGAATGTTGACTTTTTTCTTTGGCAACAGCTAATTAATGGCGAGTAAATTGTTTAAACTTAGAAAAGCCAGCTCTTAGATATTAAAGCACATTGATTAAGTAATGTTTATAGAAGTAATTAAGAGATTAGGACATTAATTAATGTGTCATTTTGTGTCATTTTTTAATGTTTTATAGAAATAAGTAGAAGATTAGGATCCACTTAAATAATACATGTAAATCTGTCATTTTATTTCACTTATTTTAAAAATTATGTTAGAGAATATTCATTGGATATAAAAAATTTATCCTGTTTTCCCCTCCTTTAAATCTAATCTCCCAAAGATCCTTTCATGTTTGGTTTCGTTTCAAAAAGAAGTTTGGGTGAGGGAGGAGAAACATGGATACTATATCATATCTTATAGATGAAATTTCAAATGGATGTAAAAAATAAAATAAAGTTCCAAATCAAATTATTTTCTGCTTAGAGTTCACAAAATTTAAATTATTTTTCATCTATTTCCAAATATCTTGTTATGAAAATATAAAATTACAATATAACATAAATAAAAGAATAAGAGAAAATAAATTGAAATAATTTAAATTGAAATATTACATATAGGTATAGTGTAAGTTAAATGATAAGAATTGTTAAAAAGCCTTATTTTCTAATAAATTTGTAAAAATATTTGTTAAATTCTAATTTGAACAATTTTCTGACATCTTTTTAAAATCATGGGTGAAAAATAATTTTGAAAGAATGTATATCTCATTTGATGTATTATTATTTTAATTCAACAATATATGTAACATTATTTTTATATATAGTTGTTGATTCTATTTTACATAAGATAAATTACATATTTTGCACATGTTTAATCAAAGATCTCAACAAAATATATTATAATATAATGCAAAAATCTCATTACGAGGATATGACAATAACCTAGATATGCATAATCAATTATATATTTTTAAAAAGTTTGAATAAAATAAACTCATATTCATTGTATTTTTAAGATATTGAAGTATGTGTTTAATTTATTTTAAATATCTTCTTACTGGTGAAGGACTATGTTTTTAATAAATTTATAACAAAGAGTACAGTTATCATGATACATTAGTACTACTATTGCACTAAGATATGATATTTTAGGATAAAAAAATTATTCATATTTCTCTTGAGGTAGAGAATGGATATGCACCTCTAGGTAAAATGATCTTTATTAACATCTAAAAACTTTACAATCATTGAAGTGGATAATGAATATGCTTTATACATAAAGATCCTTTTAAACACATTCGTTATATAAGTTTCCTTACCTTCATTTAAATATTCAATTCATAATCTCTAACAAAACTTGTTATGACACAGTCATTTTCTATTTTTTTTTTTCGTATACGAAGACAGAAAGATAATTTTTATAATAACTTGTTTAACAAAAACTCAGTCAGGCAATTATACAATATGTGTTTTTATTGTTTTAATCTAGAAAGGGTTTTATTCAATTTGATTCAATATTCTTAGAATTTCCATTGTTAGCAAATTAAATCCTTCATTGACTTATGTCAAATCCATTTTCTTATGTTTTCATGTAAATATAAGGAAAAATTGGATAAGTTTTATACTATTCCTTTTATAAATACTCATAGCGAGATTTGCTTAATTTGATTGAATAATTTTTTTTAAAGTTTAGTATTGGACAAATTAAATTATTCAAGAAATTTTATATAAATATTATTTTCAATAGAACCATACAAATAGGTTATAATAACATCTAGATATAAATAAAGTCTTTCATGTAGAAGTAGCCTAATTGAAAATCTAAAAATAATTAAATTAAAATTTTGTTTTTGTTTTTCTCAAAACAAAACCCTTTTATTCATCTTGGTTTAACACCTTTAAAAGTCTGAATAGAAGTTCAAACAAACATTTTGCATATTAAGCAAGTTTAATTATACTTTAATTTTATCTTTCTATTTTGGTCAATAATTTCTTTATTGAAAATCTTTAATAAAATTTGATTCTTGATCATCTACCACTTATAACATTTTTTAACATTATTCAATAAGCAAATATATTGTTAAATTGACTTCACTTTGGTTCATCTCATTTCATTCATGACCAAATTAATTAAGATCTCTTCATTATTGTTAATTTCAGTAACTTTGAGTTTTTCCTGAAACTTTAAGTATGATAGAGGAATATTTTGACGTTTTCATATTCTCAGTTGGATCATCTCATCTTTTAGCTCATTTTCTTATTTGATGACCTTTATTCTTGGAACTAATGTGCCTACCAAGCTTCTGACGCGTTTGATACCTTTTTGCTATATTAGATTATCCAACGTGAACATTAATTCTAGTAGGATCATTAGCTAGTATATGTGACTTAATTACTTTTTTTATTATTATGTCTCGATAATTTGGTTGATTAATATTTGTAAAATAAATTATTACTTTAAACTTTTAGTTCACATTCTTTTATATGAGTATCAAAATAAAACGATGATTCATTCTAACATTATTATTATTTAGTTCACATTCTTTATATATATATATATATATATATATATATATATATATATATATATATATATATATATATATATATATTCATCAAATGAGTATTTTACAAGTAAATTATATACAAACAAAAAATAAAGATAATTAAACATGGAATATAGTAAATCAATTCATAACCACTATAATATTCCTTATAATAATATCTAAAATGTAAGAGGAGATATTGAAAACGAAAAATTCATTCTTTGAACTAATTTTTGAAATTAAATTCGCACTCAATTCTAATATATTATAATTTAATGAGTTGCACGTTATCAAATTATTATAGGATCAGTTGAGATATTCAGACCTATAGAAAATTCACATTTGAAATGTAAAGTTTTCAACATAAAAGAGAAATACGTTAAAAGTCTCATCTTTCCAGATGATATAACCAAAATAGGTACAATTCAAAAATAGTTCAAGAATTTATTCTAGTACTCATTAAATATCGAGTTTACTATATAACATGTTATCAAATTATTAGATCATTCTCATATAATTTCATGATCCAGATGTGTTGATTCTGAACTAAGGATCTTACATTAATAAATAATATAACTAAAATAAGGTATATAAATAAAAGACATTTAATTAATCGGTACAATATATAAAAAAAGATATAGCATGAAAACTTAAATGAAAAAGGTGATATAATATAATGTTTAGTGTTTCAGTTTTTTTATGGAAGTTTGTGTTGAACATGATACAACCAAATATTGTCTCAAAAGGGTTAACGAACAGTATTGCCATTTTTTTGCAGCAAAGTGGTAGAAATTGCAACTTGTACCTGTTCTTCTTCAATCTGGAAGTATTTCACTTTGTGCAGCACCTTTATTCCCTAATAACAGTAAAGAAAGCAAAGAAGTCTTGGTGGGTTGTGTTAGTGTGATCTAATCTCATAGAAATAACATTATTTTAAAGATGGTAAGCCAAAAGTAATGCATATGATGTATCTTACTAAATTTAGATCATACATGATCATGATTAGCTATAAAATTAATAAAAGTTTCTTAAATGATCTTCAACTCCTATGATGTGTATGAAAATAATGTCGTAATTTGCATTTTATATATGGGTTTAGGTATCTTATAACTTATATCTATTAAATATTTTTTTTACTGAGTTTTTACCTCTTATGTTAAAAGAAAAACCATTCAATAAGATATTAACACATGTAATCGCAAATAAATGTATAACTCTTTTAAGTATAATTTTACATATCAATTCGACAATATTTATATTAAGTCATGATCACTATTCTCTCATATATATAAGCTATTATTTTTATTAATAGAAGAGTTTCTATTTACAAACTTATTATCCTATCTATTGTTGTTTATTTTAATAACTAAAATGCAAATATTATTAGAAATTTAAAATTCTGCACTCGGACAGACTATGAAGTAACATTAACTATGAACAATATACTTATTAGTACAATTTTTTACCTACATTATTTGTATTACACTTCTCAAAGAATTATTAGTGCGCATACAGTAAGATTTTTCAGAAGGGGAATGGGATTAAATCTGTTTTTAAGAAGAAAAAAAGTCAGATTATTTGTACATGAATATTTAACTTTATCTTTCATGAAGTTTTTGTCTAAAATGTTAGAGTTGCATGTACTCACCAATGCAAGTGAACAAGTAGGGCCATAATGCACACTATACGTATGGTCGTAACCAAATAAGTTTAATTATTTATTCTTGGTGTATATGAATTAAAAAATGTTCCACGCTACTTCTCCCTTCACATTTGTCAAATTTGCATCAAAATGAAAAGAGAAAACAAATAGCATTATATACAGAACCCATCATGCATGCCAATCAGTGCTATCTTAGCCAGTTCAATAACTAGTGCAGACAGCTGCACAGAATGTTAACATAAATATAATATACACTGATAGAATAGAGTATGAATCCACGTGCTTAAGTTTTAAAAAGGAAGCATGTGAGAAGCTAGTAGCTCCAACTTCTTCATCAAAGTGAGACTAACCAAATTGGAATCAATCAAAGAGAGACGTGGGTTTGGCGAAGGATCCGGCGACCCTTATGCTACTTTGCATTCTCTTTTGCCAGCTAACTCAAGATGGATTAAACTAACATTTTTAAATTCTAAACACACATCAATATTATAGTATTATATTCTGATTTCTTGCTCCCCCATAATAGTATAATATTTCAGTTGAGTAGTACTATTGCTCCAATTCCCATCAATAATGGTAGTTGGTTTTTGAAGGCTATATAGCAGGTCTTCACTAGTTGTGACATGCTCATTATTGACCTTAGCAAACCTTAGCTGCTTTTGCATTTGGCTCTTTTACTTCCCTAATGGCACTCTCTTTGACATCTCATGTGGTCAATGAGTACAAAAAATGTGGGTTTGAAGAGGAAGATGGCTCACAAAGTACTAATGGGCTCAGCAATGATTCAGCTTCAGCCATAACTCAATGTCCTCCTCTATGTGGCATTGGCAATGAGTATGTTCAAAAGAGCAATCTTGAAGAAGCGGAATCTCTCATCAATTTCAAAGCCAATGAGTTCAGCAACCTCATGCAAGGTAGTGAGTCTTTTCTTAGCTTTCAGCAGAGTTGGCTGTTTTCCAAAGAGAGTAATTTGCATGAAGGTTGTAACCAATGGAACCATGATAGCCCCAAAAGCAACACAGACATGCGCCTAGTCCAAAATTTCAGTTGCTCCGAAACTGCTACTTGCTATAGCTCCATGTTCAATTGTGCAAAAGAGAAGCAACATGGTGAAAGTTCATCTTCTGGGTGGCTATACTCAGAACCAAATGCTCATAGTGATATCCTGAATGAGTCAGCATCACAAGAATTAGTCTTGAGGAAGCGATCTTTTATGGTATTAATTATATTGCTCCCTTAATCACATCTTAACTTATTTGTATACATATATTTAGCATTAGTCCATAAGAAGTACATGAAATTAATTAGAATGGAAGAATGATATGAGATTGGTGTTTATAGGGAGAGACCATGCAAGGTGCCAATGCCAAGAAGCCATGCACAACTGCAAGTAAAGCAACAAAACCAAAGTCAAGCCCATCCAAGGATCCTCAAAGTGTTGCTGCCAAGGTTTGCTTTATTGCTTCAAACCTAAGTTAAATTATGTCGCATATATGTACCGGGTTTTGATTGCAAATTAAGAAAACTTAAAATATGACCTCAATGCTGATAGAATGTTTGTACGAGTGTATCACAGAACAGAAGAGAGAGAATAAGTGAGCGGCTTAAGATACTCCAAGAACTGGTCCCTAACGGCTCCAAGGTAGATTTTCCAAACTAGTTTGAAATGCTGCATTCTTTTGCACTTCCTTTGCAATTTGATTTAATTCCATTGATGAATTTGGCAGGTTGATTTGGTGACCATGTTGGAGAAAGCAATTAGTTATGTGAAGTTTCTTCAGTTGCAAGTGAAGGTGGGACTAGCACACAATGCACTAATTTCCTTCTTCTTTTGATATGCATATTTTTGGTCATTCATCTGCAAACTAAGGTCATCATTGGAATCTCACCTGTTCTGTGACACATCTTTTTTGTGAAGGTGTTGGCAGCTGATGAATTTTGGCCAGTCCAAGGTGGAAAAGCTCCTGACATTTCTCAAGTAAGACAAGCCATTGATGCCATTCTTTCATCTCAAAGATGAATTAAAGGTCATGGATCCAATGAATAAATGTTATCATAATTAAAATACAACTTTTCAGAACAAGGAATTATTAGTTCAGGAAAGTTGGTCGTTCTGAAGGACATTTTAGTATTTCAGAATGCATGACCTTTCTAATTAATAAACTTCTAAATTCAATGAAGATCTAGCAGAAAAATGGAGCATGTGATAGTGTTTGTGTATGTGCTGGGGCTGCAAACCATGTCCTAGAATTTCAATCACAAACTGTTGTACTTTTCTCTGTATGCTAGGTGTGATGGAAGTGTTTCTGATAAATATCTGACTATAGTACCTATGCAGTTTATTATTATCATGGGAAAAGAGAAAACAATATAAGATATATAATCTTATAATGTTCTTTGACTTTTTCTCTCAATTGAATATCACCATACCAATTAATTTGATTATGGTAGATGAAACATCTTGGAAGTCAGGGTTTTTATTATGTTATCTAATTGAGGTATAAGTTGGCAATGAGTACATATTAAAGATATCCAGTTGGGAAGAATAAAAAAATTTATCATTGTTATGAATCACAGTTCTTCAAAATAAGATTTCTCTATTACTATTATAATAGTAGTAATTAATATTTATTTTTTAATCTTAATTCCAATACTTTGCTATATTTTAAAGTATTTTTGAAACAATATATTTTAAAGTTATCAATTTATCATTTAAAAAAGATTATTATTTGTTTCAATTTACTCCATATAACAAGTTGTTATAAAGATTATCTAGTTCTAACAAATAGATAAAATTTTTTTTAATAATTATTATTTATGTGTCAATAAAATTATCTGTTAATATCCTATTTTTATTTTAAATAAAAACAAAATTATTGATACATATAAATAATAACAGTAAGCAAAAGAGAATATTATGATACATTATTGTCTGCAAAATTATATAGACTATAACAGTTTGATCAAAAGTTTTGAATGCAAACACTTAGTTGCATTTGTCAATTATAATAAAAGAAAGAATTTTTTTTTTCTAAGTTAACCTTAATCCAACATCAAGATGTATAAATAACATCCTTCCATATGTTTTGAATACTAAATTGAGATGACTTCATTTCGAGCCAACAAAATTGACCTTAACATCTCTAAGCAATCACACTATCATACTTTCTTATAAAATTTTCAACTTAATGCATCTTATTATTATATTTAAAGAAAATTCCAAATCTTACACATTCTATACGCAAATAATCCACCATTCGTTCTCCACATTTTTCTCACATATTACCTTTCTTAAAGGTTTTCTCAGACATAAAAATTTGAACTAAGTGTTAAATAAAAAAAAAACATAATCTTTATCCTATAGTGATAAATGACTTAGGGTTGTAGTTTTGAAAACCAAAATCAACTCATTTTTAACTTTTTTTTTCTTTAACGATTAAACTTTATTTTATTCTTACAAACATATTTTTATTTTATTATTTAAGTTCGATTAACTAATTTAATTAGGTCAAATAAATAATTATATTATATACAATTACATTTTTTATTTAATGAAGGATCTTATATTACGATTGGTGAGCCTGTGCACTTTGTTTTATGTATAAAAGAAAAATATGCACAAAAATTTTCATAACAAAAGATTAAAAAAAAAAAAACCTCTTTTACTTTTCTCTGAATTAATTATTACATGTATTGATTTATATGCCTCATTATCTGTTGTCAAAATGAAATAAAGAGGCACACGAGCTAAGACTTTGTGAATCCATAAATTCCTATTTAAAACTATGATTTTGAAACCAATTTTTGTAGTTTGATGAATACATTTTATAAAATTGACTTCATCAGGTACAATGCAAAAACTAGTATAATATATATATATATA